>Ga0222697_1000044_pt1 | contig 69408 bp, 84 predicted proteins | sample AntAcemetage1402_FD_179835 | JGI IMG/M metagenome (GOLD analysis project Ga0222697, IMG submission 179835) | Saline water microbial communities from Ace Lake, Antarctica - #1402 | ecosystem: Environmental > Aquatic > Non-marine Saline and Alkaline > Saline | place: Antarctica: Ace Lake... | reverse complement strand
CTTTCATTGGTGCACCTCCGAAATTTCAATTTTTTTTGTTAATAAGTATATATTTAACAGAAATTATATTCTGATAGGTTCATTAACTTTGTTAATTGTTTAATTTTTTCATAAGCCATCTTGGCTTTTTTGACATCTTGTCAAATAATGTTAACGTTCCAATTGGAATTTGTGAATTTTTCACAATCGTTAACTGAAAAAATTATAAACAACTAAAACAAAGTTCTTTATTTGTTGGCTCAGTGATTTGAGAAATGCCATAGGCCTTAATCAAACCATAGATTGATACATGACCTGAAACCCAGTGCCATTGATCTCCATCTCCTCCAATATTCTCTTTATAATTGAATATTGAGATGGATACAATATCCTCATTATTCCAGGTCATAGTTGCTCGAGGTCCAAATTGAATAAAGTTTGAATCCTCAAGTCCCCACTCTTTAACGTAACCTAGATTGAAACCAGGAGTTAATATAAAATCATCACTGATTTCAAAATCATAAATATGTTGGATCAGGGAAATCTCTAAAACCTGATTATTGTGCGGATCAGGATCTAAATTATTCCCATTCCAACTATGTTCATGATTGCTACCATGGGGCAAGGTAAACTCAAGATTAAGTTCTGTCTTTGGGCCAAGTTTTTTATTTTCTGCGCGTCTTTCATACAGATTAAGATGTGCAGAAAAAACAGAGATATTGTCAACTTGTTTACTATTATAGAGACCTACATCGCCTTTACTCACAAGCTGACCCCATAAACCAAGGTCAAAGTCAGCGTCCCAATGATCTTTGTGCCCAATCAATTTTAACGATGGGCCAATAAACCATTTGTTCCATCCATAGTCATATTCTTGGTCGTCTCCGCCTCCGATTGCTCCGAAAACAAATGCTCCTAAGCAAGCAGAGATTCTTTCCGTTAACTCAAACCCGAATGGTCGATAACGAGCCTTAGCCCAGGCATACCATCCATTATGATGATAATCCTTGTTCTTTCTATTCAACCAGCGATCTGTTTCATAAATTCCGCCACCGACATAGAGGTCAAACCCACATTCATTTGCAACTCTTTCCTCAAGATTAGAGAAAACAGGAACAGGAGGAAGACCCTTGTCTTCACCTTTTGAGAATATTGGTACTTCGGGCAAAACTTTTTCAGAATGTAAGGTTTCTGTTTTAAACCAAGCCCAATTTCCGCACTTCAGAACATGAATTACATGATAATTGTTAAATCCATAGTCCTTGGCTGCGTAAAGCTTAGTTTTATCCCAGGAACAAACGATCTTCGTATTGACTCTCTTTTTTCCGAAAGTCAATTGTTCAAGCTCTCGTCCACTTTTTAAGATAAACCACTTGAACTTATCGTTCTTGATATTCTTATTCACCCGAGACTTAACATCATCAGGCAGATTGAAATTATCAATTGCCCACTTAGGGCTTCCTTTGTATGGGTTGCCGCCGACTTTTTTCCACCTCTTAATCATCTCTGTTCTGGGAATCAATAATTCCTGTCCAGGGAAAATAAGATTTGGATTTTTGATATTATTTAGTTTAACGATATCTTTCCATTTAACTCCCAAGCGATTTCCGATAACCGAGAGAGAGTCACCTCTTACGACTTGATACATTCCTTTTGTTGCCGCTGTTGTCACAGAAGCAACAGAAAACATCAAGACAATCACAACAAAAGAAATTATGATTCTCTTCATTCTGTCACCTCCTATTTATGTTGTTGGTCTTAACCTTTCAGCGGATATCTCTTTCTCAGCCACATCTGGCCGAGTCTGTAAGATTTTTCTGCTACTCTTGAACGCATCTTGAGGCGATTTATATTTTCCTCCATTAAAGAGAGAAAGAAAATAGATTCCAGCTCTTTGGGGAGTATAAATATATTTCTTACCATCAATGGTACACGGAAAAGATAATTTTTGAGCTAAATATGTATTTATAACTGATTTTTTTGTCATAAGAGAAATAGCCATGGAAAAACCAATGAAAAACAAAATGATTATCAATGCCGCAAGAACATAGTGGGTTAGATCATGTTTTTTCTCTTCTTTAACATAATATTTAATCTTTTGACCGATCTGAATATTATGCAATCCAAGTTCCGGATTCCACTCTACAATCTGATCCGGAGTTGTTTTGGCCATTATTGATAATGTAACAATAACATCCAATGGTTTATCCCCTTCCTTAACAATATATTCACGAACTTCACCAAAATTTGAATTCTCAGCAAAAGAGAATGAACACATCATAGCCATAACAGCTACTACTATTAATAACATTGCTTTCTTCATCTCGATCTCCTTTTCATTTCCCATCTTGGGAATAGGTTTTTTGTAGTTCTAATCTGAATTCCAGCCGATCTATCCTTTCGTCTCGTTTTTTCAATAACTCCTTGTAAATTAGACAGATTTGTCTAAACAAAGGAGCCATTTTATAGCGAATTACGCTTGACCTAGCATAGGATCCACTCCAGCTATCGTCTATTCCAGCAGCTGCAATATCTCCTATAATGTTTGCTCCAGCTATAACCATAAGGCCAACTCCAGCAAACGGTAAAAAGAATAAGGGCACATTTGCTCTTTTCAAATACTGATCTTTACCATTAAATCCAGGGATTTCAACTGCCTCTTTACTGAAATGCTTCAAAGGCAACCAACCACAACGAATTTCACCATTTCCCATCTTATAATTATACTGCATACTCTTTGCTATCTTGCTTTTAAATTTTTTCCATTCTGGAGAACCTATCTCAATTTCAACCACGCTAGACAGATCATCCGGAGGATTCAATTTCTTTTTCCTTAGATAATCGAGAAAAAAAGAATCTATCTGGTCTAAGGTTTTTCCGTGATCCTGAAAAAGCTTGAGACGATACTCTTTATCCTCGTCAAACTTTTTGGGATCATATTCAACCTGATTGCCGATTAAATTATAACAATAACCAGCATCTCGATTGAAATAAATAAACTTAGCAGTTTCTTTGTCTCTCTTCTCTAACCCTTCCAGGAGAACAAACTGAAGCCGCCAATCTCCCCAATAATTAATACCTGAAAGATAAGCATAACCGTCTAAGATTTTTCCTGAATCAGTTAAAGCCAAAAATGTCCAGACACCGCCAGCACTAACAACTTCTACCCATAAACCAGGGTCCATTAACCCTTGAAAGATAGTAATCGTTTTTATGCCAGCTTTTTCGATTTCGACAGGATGAATGATTGAGATCCCTTTAGAAGGATCAGTTATGGCATGTTTGGGAACATATTTCCCACTTGTAGCACATCCGCCAATCAAAAAAACAACTAAAACAAATAACATTATCCTTGCTTTCATTTTCAGTGCCTCCTTTAGCTATTTGACCAAATTGGTCAAGTTTAATATTCAATTATCAAAGTACACCTAAAACCCTCTTTTTTAGATAAAAAGCTAGTTTTTATCCAAAAAGGAAGTTTCTCTCTTATTTTTTCTTAAAATCCAACTAATCCCAATTAAAAATCCAAATAAACCACCAAAAATAGTTCCTAACCATAAATTAATAGAGATTGGATTTTGACTAACAATTGGTTTATTTAAAATTTTTACTTCTATATTTTCATTTTCACCATGATAAAATTGATGATCTTTTTCTAAAATATTAATTATTGCTGAATTGATTTGTTCAGCTTTTTCTTTTTGAGGATAAAAAACATTTATTTCCATTACTCCCGTATCACGAAGGATTAAAACTTTAACGCTTTTTTTCCATTCTTTCCTTCTTTTTTTAAAATATTCAGAAAAATCATTTGCTTCTATCCCATAGGGTGATAAAAGAATATTCTCAAAAAAAACATCAGAATAAATTCCTTCTTTTAATATATTAGTAATATATTGAGCTGATTTAGAAATAGTATATATATCTTGACCATATACTTGTTTTTGAACAACTAATATTTTTGAGTTTGATTTATACTGCGGTTCTTGAATAACCATTAGGTCAAAAAATAAAACTGCCCCCAAGACAGTTACCCAGAAAATAAACCATTTTTTCTGGTAAATAAATTTTATTGTTTCTTTAAAATTCATATTGTATTTAAAAAAGCCTGAAATACAGACGACTATATATTACTATCATTTTGTATATTTTGTCAAGTATGATTATAATTTAAAACCCGACTTTATAATAGTCGGGCTTTAAATTCAATGTATTCTTTAAAATCTATTTTTCTTTTTCTTTCGTTTCTTCTTTCGTTTCTTCTTTCTCTTCATTCTTTACTTCTTCGTATTCCCCTTCAACTGTTTTGCCCTTGTCTTCTTCTTCTTTGCTTTCTCCTTTTATCTCTGGTTCTGATTGTTCGGCTTTCTCTTCTTCAACTTTTTGATATAATTGAGAGCCAATTTTTTGAATTGCTTGCGATAATTCATCAATTGTTTTTTTAAGTTCTTCAATTTCACTGCTCTCTTTAACTTTTTTAAGCTCTTCTAATTTTTCATCAACTTCTTTCTTGTCTTCTGGTTTAACATTCTCACCGTGTTCTTTAAGTGCTTTTTCTGTAGAAAAAATTAAAGTGTCAGCTTGATTTCGAATTTCAATTAATTCTTTTTTCTTTCTATCTTCAACAGAATGAGATTCTGCTTCTTGTTTCATTTTATCAATCTCTTCTTTAGATAATGCAGAAGAATCAGTAATCGTTATTTTCTGTTCTTTGCCAGTTCCTTTATCTTTAGCGCTAACCTTTAAAATTCCATTTGCATCAATGTCAAAAGTAACTTCAATTTGAGGAACACCTCTAGGTGCTGGAGGAATACCATCTAACATAAAGCGTCCTAATGTTCTATTATCAGGAGCCATCGGTCTTTCCCCTTGCAATACGTGAATATCAACTGCTGGCTGATTATCGGCAGCAGTAGAGAAAACTTGAGCTTTAGAAGTAGGAATTGTAGTATTTCTTTCAATTAATGGAGTCATAACATTGCCCAATGTCTCTATTCCCAATGTCAAAGGAGCAACATCTAACAAAAGAACATCTTTAGTTTCTCCTGTTAAAATGCCACCTTGAATAGATGCTCCGATAGCAACACAATCCATTGGATCAATTCCTCTCTCTATTTTCTGACCAATATAGTCCTCAATAAATTTTTGAACAATAGGCATTCTTGTTGGTCCCCCAACTAAAATTACCTTAGTAATATCATCAGGAGTCATTTTAGAATCCTTTAAAACCTGTTCCATTGGTCCCTTACATTTTTCAACAATTGGCTTAATTAAATCTTCTAACTTCGCCCTTGTTATTTTCATTGTTAAATGTTTAGGGCCACTGCTATCTGCGCTAATAAAAGGCAGATTAATATCTGTTTCCAATGTAGAAGAAAGTTCAATTTTAGCTTTTTCAGCTGATTCCTTAAGTCTTTGTAATGCTACCTTATCTTGTTTTAAATCAATTTGATTTTCTTTTTTAAATTCATCAGCAATATAGTTAGTTAAAATCTCATCCATATCTACTCCGCCTAATTGAGTATCTCCCGAAGTACTTTTGACTTCAAAAACTCCTTCACCAAAATCCATGATTGTTATATCCAATGTTCCTCCGCCAAGATCAAAAACTAAAATCTTTTCTTCTTGATCACCCTTATCAATTCCATAGGCCAATGAAGCAGCTGTTGGTTCATTAATGATTCTATCTACTTCTAATCCAGCAATTGACCCTGCATCTTTGGTCGCTTGTCTTTGAGCATCATTAAAATATGCAGGAACGGTAACGACAGCTTTTTGAACAGGTTCGCCTAAAAATGATTCAGCGTCTTTTTTTATCTTTTGTAAAATAAAAGACGATAATTGTTGCGGAGTATATTCTTTCCCAGCTAAAGTAATTTTTTCTTTAGTCCCCATTTTTCGTTTAAAAGCAGATATTGTATTCTCTGGATTAGTTACTGCTTGACGACGAGCCGATTCTCCGACTAATAAATTCCCATCTTTATCAAAAGCGACATAAGATGGAAATGATTTTCCTCCTCCAATAACGGTTCCCTCTGCTGAAGGAATCATAGTTGATTTGCCTGCTTCCATTACAGCTGCAGCTGAATTAGAAGTTCCTAAATCAATACCGATTATTTTACTCATAATTTAATTCTCCTTTATTTTATTTTAATAGGGATTTCTTTTCCCTTAGAAACTAATTTAGTTATCTTTGGAATAGTAATTTTAAGAATATTACCAATACTTTCTGCTTTAGCGCTTTTTTCTTCTACGTCTATTGGTAGTTTGATTAAACGTTTAAAAGATCCTTTTTTTATTTCTTTTCTTAAATAATCTTTCTCTTTAATTTCTTTTTTTTCTTCTGTCTTGCCTTCAATCGTTAGAATATTGTTTTCAATAGAAATTTTAATATTTTCTGGTTTAATATTAATTAAAAGTATTTCTACATAAAGATTAATTTTATCTTGATAAATATCTATTGCTGGCTCTTCTGCTTTAAAATGAGGAGCAAAAGGAGTCCAGTTTCCCTCATCAGGAAGTTCAGGTACATTAAAATATTTTTCTGACTCACCAAGTGATTTCCATTTTATTGGCATATTTTTTTCCTTAATTATTTTGCTACTTTAACTTTGGACGGTCTTAAAACTTTTTTATTTAATAAATATCCTTTTTGAATTTGTTCAATTATTGTATCAGATTCTTCTTCTGATTCAATCTGACCTATTGCTTCATGATATTTTGGATTAAATTTTTCTCCTATTGCTTTAATCTCTTCTATTTCATATTTCTTAAAAATATTTTCTATTTGTTCTTTAATTCGTTTAATGTCTTCATTCTCTTTGGCTCCTGCATCTAAACTGTCTAAGACAGGCAATAAGACATCATTAATAATACTGGCTTGACCAATGGCTATTAATCCAGGCAAGGTTTCTTCTTGTCTTCTTCTGTAATTAACTAAATCAGCCCGGGCTCGCTGTGCCTGGGTAAGATTTTCCTCCTTATCTTCTTGACATTGTTTAAGTTGTTTTTTTAGCTTTTTCAACTTATTATCAATCGTTTCTTCCTCTTCGGAGATATAAGTAATCTTTTTCTTCTTAATCATTGTTGTTACTATTCTATCATTTTTTAAGAAGTTGTCAAATAGATTATAAATATGATAATATATATATATTAATAAGAAAGAAAATAAAATTATGAAAAAAATAACCTCTAATAATATTACTTGGATTGATATTCAAAAACCAACACAAAAAAAATTAGATAATCTTAAAAATCAATTTAATCTTCATCCTTTTATTGTTGAACAATTTATCCCCCCAATTAACAGACCGAGAATTGAAGAATTCCCAGGTCAGCTTTTTATTATCCTTCATTTCCCTGTATATAATAGAAAAATTAAACAAAACAAACTAGTAGAATTAGATATAATAATTGTTGGCGATACTCTAATTACAAGTCATGTTCAGGCAATTCCTAATTTAGAAAGTTTTTTTAATGAGTGTGAATCTACGGATTATCATCAAACAGAACGATTCAAAAGTGTTGCCCATTTACTTTTCAGTTTACTTGATTGGTTAATTGATTCTTGTTTGCCAATGCTTGATCATATTAGTGAAAAAATTGAAGAGATTGAAAATAATGTTTTCAAAGGAAAAGAAAAAGAAATGCTTATGGAAATTGCTATGGTTAAAAAAGAATTAATTGATTTTCGTAGAGCAATAAATCCACAAAGATCAGTTTTGGAAATATTAAGTAAAAAATCTTTAAGAATATTTAGCCAAGAGATAAGACCAATGGCTCAAGAAGTGATTGGCTCTATTATCCGCGTTTGGAATGTTTTAGAAAACAACAGAGAATTAGTTACGTCTCTTGAAGAAACTAATAATTCCCTATTATCATATAAATTAAGTGACATTATGAAATTCCTAACAGTTGTTTCCTTTATTACATTCCCATTAAGCGTTATTGTTGGTTTCTTTGGTATGAATATTTTTGGAAATATTTCATTAATTCAAAATCCTTTTACTTGGATAATAATATTAGTCACCATGGCTATAATTTCAACCATTATGGTAATATATTTTAAAAGAAAAAAATGGCTTTAAAATTATATAACACATTAACTCGTAAAAAAGAAATCTTTAAACCGATTAAAAAAGATCAGGTTTCTTTTTATGCTTGCGGACCAACCGTATATGACCAAGTACATATTGGTAATCTTAGAACTTATGTTTTTGAGGATATTCTTAAAAAAACCCTTGAATATAATGGATATAAAGTAAAATACGTAATGAATATTACTGATGTGGAAGATAAAATTATTAAAAAAATGAAAGACGAGAATAAAACCCTAGAAGAAATCACTAATCCATACACTGATCTATTTTTCAAAGACATTAAAGAATTAAATATAGCTAAAGCAAATTATTATCCTAAGGCTACTGAACATATAAAAGAAATGATAAAAATGATAGAAATATTGCTAAAAAAAGAATTTGCCTATAAAGGCAAAGATAATTCTATCTATTTTAATATCAAAAAATTTAAAGATTATGGAAAATTATCTAGATTAAAAGAAAGAGAATTGAAACATGGTATTAGAATTGAAACAGATGAATATAATAAAGAAAATATTGGAGATTTTGTTCTTTGGAAATCTGCTAATAAAAATGAACCATCTTGGAATGCTTCTTTTGGAAAGGGCCGACCAGGTTGGCATATTGAATGTTCAGCTATGAGTTCTAAATATCTAGGAGAAACCTTTGATATTCATAGTGGAGCTGTAGATTTAATTTTTCCACATCATGAAAATGAAATTGCTCAATCTGAATCAACTAGTGGTAAAAAATTTGTTAATTATTGGATAGAAGGAGAACATCTTTTGGTTAATAAACAAAAAATGGCAAAATCTCTTCAAAATTTTTACACCATTAAAGACATTAAAAAGAAAAACTTTTTACCATTAGCATTACGATATTTAATAATAGGAGCACACTATCGTTCAAAGCTAAATTTTACATGGGAATCATTAAAAATAGCGCAAAACTCATATAAACGACTAAAAAATATTATTTCAGAAATTAAAGATGATAAAAAGATAAATAAAAAATATCTAGAAGAATTTAAAAATAATATTAATAATGATTTAAATACACCACAAGCATTATCTATATTATGGAATTTAATTAGAGATAAAAAAGCTAATGGAAAATACAAAACAATTAAAAAAATAGATGAAATTTTCAGTTTAGATTTATTTAAAGAAGAAAAGATAGAAATACCAGAAGAGATTAAAAACATCATTAAAGAAAGAAAAAAAGCAAGAGAAAATAAAGAATGGGATAAAGCTGATCAATTAAGACAAAAAATTGAATCTAAGGGATTCCAAATAGAAGATACTTCTGACAGTATTAAAATATCCACAAAATATTAACAAGATTTAACTTGCGCTAATACAATGAGATAACTTAAGATATAAGGAGGATATCCTCCTTGTTTAAATTAATATGACTAATAAACAAAACAAAGGAAAAGAAGGGCGCCTTCCTCCTCAAAATATTGAAGCCGAACGATCAGTTCTGGGATCATTAATGCTAGACAAAGAAGCTGTTATTAAAATAGCTGATACTTTGCTTCCTGAAGATTTTTATAAAGGCACTCATACTGACATATATCAAGCTATGCTTGATCTCTATGAAAAAAACGAACCAATTGATTTATTAAGTTTGTCCAATTCACTAGAACAAAGAAAACAATTAGAAGAAATTGGAGGAAAAACATATCTAACTACATTAGTTAATTCTGTTCCTACTGCTGCTCATGTAGCTCATTATGCTAAAATTGTTAAAGACAAAAAAATTCTTCGCGACCTAATTAATAATTCAGCTCAAATAAGTCAATTGAGTTTTGAAGAGCCAGAAGATATTGAAGGATTAGTTGATGAAGCTGAACAAAAAATATTTAGTATTTCTCAAAAATCAGTTAGCCAAAAATTTCATCATATTAAAGACAGTCTTGCTGGCGCTTTCGAAAGAATTGACAAATTACATCGAGGAGATGATGTTCTTCGAGGCATTCCAACTGGATTTATTGATTTAGACAATCATTTAGCTGGTTTTCAAAAATCAGATATGATTGTTCTAGCTGCTAGACCATCGCTTGGAAAAACTGCGCTAGCCCTTGATTTTGCTCGTCATATTATTACTAAAGAAAAAAAGCCAGTAGCTATCTTTAGCATTGAAATGTCAAAAGAACAATTAGTAGATCGTCTTATCTGTTCTCAAGCTGAAGTTGATTCATGGAAAATGAGAACTGGACGTTTATCCGGAGAAGGCATAGATAATGATTTTCAAAAAATTCAACAAGCCCTAGATAGCTTATCAAGCGCGCCTCTCTTTATTGATGACAATCCATCCCCAACTGTTATGCAAATGAGAACCATGGCTCGTCGTCTTCAATCTAAAAATGAATTAGGGTTAATTATTATTGATTATTTACAAATGATCCAACCACGAAGCGGTTTTGATTCACCAGTTCAACAAATGACTGAAATTTCTCGCAGCTTAAAGGCCTTAGCTCGTGAATTAGAAGTTCCTGTTTTAGCTCTTTCTCAACTTAATAGATCCGTTGAAAATCGCTCTCCAGCTATTCCTAGGCTTTCAGACCTAAGAGAATCAGGAGCAATAGAACAAGACGCTGATGTGGTTCTATTTATTTACAGAGAAGATAAAGATAAACCAAATCCAGAACGAAAAAATATTGCTGAAATTCACATTGCTAAACATAGAAATGGACCAACTGGAAAAATGGAGCTATTCTTTAATGAAAGCCAAATTAGTTTTAAAAATTTAGAACGTCATTTAGGAGAATAATATGTTTCCTCAATCAATTAAAAATTTAATTAATCAATTAAGCAAATTACCAGATATCGGACCACGAGCTGCCACTAGGTTGGTTTTTTATTTAATGAATCAAGACAAAAATGAATTAGATGAATTAGCTCTTTCGATTAAAGAAATAAGGAATGAAAACAAACTTTGTAAACAATGTTTTAACCTTGCTAATGATGATCTTTGTATTATTTGTTCTGATGAGAAAAGAGATAAAAACACAATTTGTGTAGTAGAAACAATTTTAAATATTCCTCCTATAGAAAAAACAAAACAATACAATGGAGTTTATCATGTTCTTGGAGGATTAATCTCTCCCGGCAATGGAATTAGTGTAGAAAATATTAAAATAAAAGAATTGATTAATCGAATAGAAAATAATAGAACAACAATTAATGAACTAATTTTTGCTTTAAGTCCAACCACTGAAGGAGATACTACTACATTATATATTGAAAAAATACTTAAACCATTGAAAATTAAAACAAGCCGGCTTGCGCGCGGCTTATCAACTGGTTCTGATTTAGAATATATAGACGAAAACACTTTAAGCAGTGCTTTTCGCGGTAGAAAATAGTATTTTTAATATTTCTATTTCACTAAAGGGCTGACGATGCCCTTTTTTTACTTGATAACGTTTTTTAGCTTTATACTTCAAAATAATTATTTTTTTAGCTCTATCCTGTTTTAACAATTTAGCTGTTACTTTTGCTCCTTTAACTAAAGGATCACCGATTTTTAATGCCTTCCCCTTCTCTAATAATAAAATCTCCTTAAAAGTAACTTCTTCACCTTCAGGTACGTCTAACTTTTCTATTTTAATTTTATCGCCAGGAGAAACCAAATATTGTTTTCCACCTGTTCTTATTACTGCAAACATGACTTTAATACTAAACTATTTATGAAAAGAAATCAATACCCTGGTTTTTCTATCTCTTTTATTTCTACTTTTGATTCCCCATCAGTAATTTTAACAACATCTTTATCAATCTTTTTAAATTCTTTACTAGCCTTATTATAACTACTCACGGTTGTTGTTAAATGATTTCCCATTTTTTGTAAATACTGATTATATGATCCTAAATGCCTTCCAAGTCTTTCTACTTTTTTAATTATCCCTAAGGCTTGTTCAGAAATTTTCTGTCTTCTTAATCCTTGTAAAACAGTTTGTAAATAAGCAAGGAAAGAAGTTGGAGAAACAATTATTACTTTTTTCTTTCCTGCATAAGAGATTAAACTATTGGCATCATCTGTAACTGCTCCTACCTTATTAATCAAAAGATCATAATAGATAGCCTCAGAAGGAATAAACATGAATGCAAAATCCATTGTCTTTTCTTCTGGTTTTACATACTTTGATGTCTCGTCAATTCTAAATTTTAAATCATTTACAAAGGCAACTTCATATTTTTTCTTCTCTTCAGAATTTTGACTATCTAAAATTCTATTATAATTTTCTAAACTAAATTTAGAATCAATAGGAATAATCTGATTATCAACAAATACGACCGCGTCAACTATTGTTCCATCATGAAAAGAGTATTGAATTTTATAAGAATCTGGTGGTAAAACATTTTTTAAAACTGTTTCTAAATAATATTCTCCTAAAACTCCACGCTGCTTAGGATTTTTTAAAATATCTTGAAGACCCTTAAGCTGATCAGCAAAACCTACGACCTGCTTATTTGTTTCATCTAATTTAGTTAACTTCTCAGTAACATTACGAATAATTTTAGCGCTTTCACTAAACTGACCCTGAACAGCTTTAGCTGATTCAGAAAGCTTCGTATCTAAGACCTGATTCAATTGACTTATTTGTTGCTGAAGCATTAATAATGACTGATCATCTTCTTTTGGCTTTTTTTGGAGCAATAAAAAAATTAATAGACCTAGTCCAATGATTACTAAAATTAAAAGCGATATAATAAAATAATCCATATAAAATCTACTTTAACATATTTAATAATAAAATAAAATCTCAGTTAATATAAAAGAAATATAAACAAATAATAGAAAAATAGCTTCTTTTTTACTAATCCTCTTACCAGTGCGAATAAATATTAAAAAGAATACAGCAGAAATTATTAGAAAAAACCTACCAATAAAAAAAGGAGAGAAATCAATAATTCTAATTGGACAGATTAACGCAACGACACCTAGTACTAAAGTTACTGGAAAGATAATAGAACCCATTAGATTACCAGCCACCATCCAACTCTTACCTTTTCTAGCTGCTTGAATACTAAAAAATATTTCTGGTAAAGAATTTCCTAAACTAACTATTAAAATACCTATTAAAACCAAAGGGAAATTTAAAAGGATAGAAAAGAATGTAGCTGAACGAACTATTCCCTCAGCAGCTAATAAAAGAAAAGTAATGGAAAATAAAATTTTAAAAATATGACCAAAAATTTCTTTTAATTTTAATGGAGATTTTGTTTTATTATAAACCTTGCTAAATCTGTCTTCTTTAGCAAAAAGCCAATAAGAATAAATTAAAAATGCAGAAATTAAAACAAGTCCATCTCCTCTAGAAATCTCTCCATCAATCACTAGCAATATAGGAAGAAGGGCCAATAATAGAGTGAAGATAGCTGTACCTTGAACGGTTTTACTTGCTAGTCTTAATCCCTTTTTAGAGATTAATACTGCCAAAGCCATAGCAACGGTTAAATCGATAATATTGCCACCTATAATTTCACTAAAAGAAAACTCTGGAATTCCATGAATAGCAGAGCTAATTCCAACTGAAAGATTAGGGATAGTCGCAGCTAAGGCCATCGTAAAGAAAGCAACAACAAATTCTTTCCATCCTAAAAATTTAGCTATAATAGTTAAAGAACCAACCAATTTTTTACTTGAATAAGCTAATATAAAAAAAGAAAAAAGAAAGATAAAAAGATAAATAATGATCATGTTTCGTGTCTAACAATAAAATAATATTTAGTTGCTTCAATTAATATCATATTTAAAATTCCAAGACCTAAAATCAAAATCCAATCAATAAAATTTAAAGAAACTGTTTTTAAAAGTGTTTGTAAGGGTCCTATATAAAGAGCTCCTAAAAGCATTGATACTCCAAATAACCAAGAAATAATTAAAAATTTATTAGAAAATAAATTAATTTGCCAAATATTTCTTCTCAAACTTTTGCAAGAAAAAACATAAAATAAAGAATCAACAGTCAAAGCAGCAAAAACAATAGAACGGATATGAGCTATCTCATAGCCGGAATACTTAAGAAGATAATAGAACAAAGCCAAAAGGAAAACATCTGTAATTAAACCTATTATAAAAATAAGAGCTTTCATTTCTTTGTTTAAAAGAGGAAGTTTATCATCATGCGGTTTTTGCTTCATCAAATCTTTTTCTTTTGGTTCAAAAGCTAAAGCAATATTAGGGAACCCATCTTCAATTAAGTTAACCCATAAAATCTGAACAGCTAAAACTGGTAATGGCCAACCAAAAAGCAAACTAACAGCAATTAAAATAACTTCTGTAAAACTATCTGATAATAAATATGTTATTACCTTTCTGGTATTATCAACAATTGCTCTACCTTCTTCAACAGCAGCAACAATGATACTAAAATTATCAGTCAAAAGAACTAAATCAGAAACTTCCCTGGCTACATCAGTTCCCGAACCTAAGGCTACTCCTATATCTGCTTGTCTTAAAGCTGGAGCATCATTGATCCCATCTCCAGTCATGGCGACTACCTCTCCTTTCCTTTGCCAAGCTTGAACAATTCTTAATTTTTGTCTTGGTTCAACCCTCGCATAAATCTTAATATTTTTAATTTTCTTTTCAAGTTCTTCATCTGATAATTTTTCTAGATCTTTTCCTTCTAAAATATTATTTTTATTAATCTTAAAACCAAGCTGAGAAGCTACTGCTTGAGCTGTTAATTTATGATCTCCAGTAACAATGATAGGATTCATTCCTGCTTGTCTGCATAATTCAATTGCCTTTCCTGTCTCTTTTCTTATTGGATCATGCATAGCAAATAATCCAATAAAAACCATCTCTTTTGATTTCTCTTCTTTATTTCTATCTATTTCATTGTCGCTAGTATTTTTATAAGAAACAGCTAAAACTCTTAATCCTTGTTTGGTTAATTTTTCATATCTTTTCTTTATCTTATTTAAATCAGTTAGTAATAATTTTTTAGTTTGTCCATTAATATCTATAAAAGAAGACATTTCTAAAATTCTTTCTGGAGAACCAAGCGCATATATAATATTATTTTTTTCATCAAGCTTATGCATAGTAATGGCATATTTATAGCTTGAATCAAAAATTAATTGATCAATTTTAGGCTGTTCTTCTACTAATTTTTTATTAGAAATCCCAGCTTGAATTCCTGCTAAAAGCAATGCTTTTTCTGTAGGTCTTCCCCTAATAATCCATTTTTTTGTAGGTTCTTCAAGATTTTCAATAAACGATTCATTACAAAGCATAGCTGCTTTTAAAGCTAATGAATGATCTTCTTTGCCATTCTTAATCTTATTCTTTAAAATCTCGTTACCAGTATAAATACCGGCAACTTCCATTTTGGCTTCAGTTAATGTTCCTGTTTTATCAGTTAAAATTATAGAAGTATTGCCTAATGTTTCTGCAGAAGCCAATCGCCTAACCAGTCCTTTCCTTCTTAGAATTCTTTCCATACCAATAGCTAAAATAACGGTCATAGCCACTGGCAGTCCCTCAGGAATAGCTGCCACAGCTATAGCAATAACGGTTTTAAACATTTCTATAAAATCTTCACCAGTAACTATTCCTTCAATAAAAATCAAAACACAAACAATTGCAATTACTATTCCAATAACTTTACTTAATTGAGATATTTTTCTTTGATAAGGAGTTTCTTTTTCTTCAGCTTCTCTAACCATACTAGCTACATTGCCAAGCTCTGTGTCTTCACCTGTTTTAATTACCACTGCTTTTCCCCATCCATTTTCGACAATCGTTCCTAAATAAACCATATTGTCTCTATCAGCCAAAGAAACACCTTTTTCTAAAACATCTATTTTTTTCTTAGCAGGCAACCATTCTCCTGTTAAAGACGATTCATTAATCCTTAAATTATGGATTTCAATTATTCTAGCGTCAGCTGATACTTTGTCACCAGCTCTTAGTAAAATAATATCACCAGGAACAATATCTCTTTGTAAAATTTCTTTCTCTTCTCCATTTCTAAAAACTACAGCCTTGAGTTCAAGAAATTTTTTTAATTTAGTTAATGCTTGACTTGCTTTACTTTCTTGTAAATAACCAACAATTGTATTCAAAAAAACAGCACCGAAAATAACGATACTGTCTGTATACTCAGATAAAATTAAAGTAATTATACCAGCGATTAATAAAATATAAATTAAAGGACTTTTAAATTGCCCTAAAAATAATTTTAATCGCGAAAACATTTTTTCTTCTGGAAGCTTATTTAAACCAAATTTCTTTAACCTCTTTTCTGCTTCTTCTTCACTTAACCCGTTAATATTTGATTTTAATTCCTGAAGTGTTTTTTCAACTGAAAGACTATGCCATATGTTCTGCATAATAAAATTATAGCATAAATAAATACAAATAAGCTAATCCATTGATTGGTAAATAAACCGAAATATTCAAGCTCACCTATTCTTGTAAATTCTAAGAAAAAACGAATGATACTATACCAAATCAAAAAAAGAATAAAAAGTTGACCATTCTTTCGTAATCTGTTTCTTAAAAACCAAAAAACTAAAAACATTATTAATCCATTTATTAATAAATATAAAGCAACTGGATGACGCAATGTTCCATCAGACCATTGAATTGCCCACGGTAAGCTAGTAATTGTCCCAGGATGATCTTTAATTAAAAAACAACCAATTCTACCAATAAAGATTCCTAAAGCAACACTAGGGGTTAAAGTATCTGCTATTTTTAAAAAATCTAATTTATTTTTCTTTAAATAAAACCAAGAAACAATTAAAGTACTAAAAAATCCTCCATAAAACATTAATCCATTGACCTTAAATTGAAAAAAATATCCTAAACGCGCTCCTAGGATACTAAATAAAAAAATTAAAATTGCTAACCAAAAAATCTTATTCTGATCAATCCCCTTTCTCTGGGCTTCTTTTAAGGCAAGCCAATAACCAATTATAAAAGCTAATCCAACTAAAAATCCCCATGTATAAATAGTAATTGATCCTAATTGAATTTGAGTAAATGAAAAATATGGCATAATCTTTGCTGGATTAGAAGCGAGCAAAAAGCGTTCAAAAAAAAGCTAAATGCGAGCTTCTAGATTAATTTACTTTTTGAAGAATATTTAATCATTAATTTTTCTGCTTGAGATAAACTTTCTTTTAAAATTTTGTCTTTACTTCTAATTAGAATTGTTGGACCCGGAAATCCATCTGGTTCAATTATTTCATCTTTCTTTTGTCTTAATTTATCTATTTTATCATTCTCTTCTTTGTTTCGCCCAATTATTATTAAATTACCCTTATTCCAAAAATGCCGACCCAACTTTAATAGACTAACATCATTGCCATTACAATTGGGCCAATTCTCTAACATATTATTAAAACGAACAGCGAATTGAGAATCAGTCAAACAACAACCACCAGCTGGCGTTGAATATTCTTTAATGTTATATTTTTTAACTAAAGCCATTTGTATTTTTCTGTTTCTCCCCGATATATTCAAAAGTTTACTTCTATCTATCTTTTTATTCCCTTCTACTATAGTCGGCTCTAAAAGATTAGCTGACAAAGGACGAAGAAGATATCCTTTTAATCCTGATTCTTTTTCAATTAAATTTAATGCTTGCCTATTTTGTGACATAGGTCTTTGTCCTAATACTTCACCAGTAGCTATAAAATCAAATCCTTCTTTCTCCATTATTATCTTAGCTTTTTTAAGCATTAAAAGATGACAATCAATGCAAGGATTTATTGCTTTTCCATATCCTCTTGGAGGATTTTTAACCATATCTAAATGTTCATCAGAAAAATCAAAAATTTTATGCTTAATTTTAAGCTGTTTAGCTGATTTTTTGCCTAATTCAGCTGAAAAAAAATAACTAACAAAACTTATGCCAGTTACTTTTACGTCCTGTTTTTGTAAAATTTTAACTACCAAAATAGAATCCAAGCCACCTGATAAAAGCACCAAGGCCTTGGTTTCATCTTTTCTTGTTTTCATATTTAAAATTTAATTATTCTACTCTATACACATCATCGCTTTCTCTAACCTGTTGTTCAACTTTTAATCCAACCGCATCGCCTTTTTTAGCCTTTTCTACGCTCTCATGTTCAATTTGCATTGAATCAATCATTTGTTCAAAATCACTTGTAGCTCCTTTAATATGAATTTTATCACCAACACTTAATTTGCCGTCAGTAAGTTCAACTACGGCTACACCAATATTAGTGAAATAATGAGTAATCCTCCCAATTAATTTTTCTTCCATTTTTACATTATCACCCCCTTTCAGGTAGCCCTACGGGGAATCGAACCCCGGTTACCAGCTTGAGAAGCTGACGTCCTAACCACTAGACGATAGGGCCGTCTATATAATTTACCACGAATATTTTTATTTGTCTATTTTATTTAATTAATAATTTATCTGCTTTTTCAGGATAAGCCATAATCTCTTCAACTATTTTTTCCATTCTTATTGAACGAGATCCTTTTATTAAAATAACATCGCCTTTGCTAATTATTTCTTGAACACGAATAGCAGCATCTTCTGATCTAGAAAATTCAAAAATATTATTCTTAGGAAAACCATGTTTTTTAGCTTCGTCAGCAATAAAACGAGCTCTATCACCTACTGTAAAAAGGATATCAACTGCTGAATCAATATTTTGACCAACTTGTCTATGTCCAGATTCTGTTTTTTCACCCAATTCAAGCATATCGCCTAAAACAGCTATTCTTTTAGATCCATTTTCTTCAAGAGTAAATTCTTTTAAAAGGTATAAACTAGACAAAACAGATAAAGGTGAAGCATTGTATGAATCATCAATTATCCAAGATTTTTTAATCCCTTCTAATAATTTGGTCCTTCCAGCAACTGTTCTATATCTTCTTAATGCATTAGAAATCTGAACTAAATTTAAATCAAAATATAATCCAACAGCGGCAGCAGCTGCAGCAATATATGTTTGCTGTTCTCCTAATACTCTTATTAGTCTTACTGGTACGATACTGCCTTCTTGCTCTAATTTAAAATTAATTCCAAAATCTTTTTTATTTAAATCTCTTATAACTAATTCATAATTTCTAATTTTTAAATCAGCGCCTTCACCAAATCCATAATAGATGACTTTAGTTTGTTCAGATATTTTATCACCAACCATACGAACCGATAGGTCATCATAGTTTAAGATTGCTAATCCGTCCTTAGATAAAGAATTAACTAAAACTGACTTCTCTTCAATTAAGCTATCTTTCTCTGGGAAAAACTCTAAATGAACAGGAAATTCACCGATTGATGTAAAAATTCCTACATTAACTGGGATAAAACTCATCAAATACTTCATATCACCAGGTTTACGAATACCCATTTCTAAAACAAGAATTTCTGGATAATTTTTTTGATAGATAATAACAAAAAAAGATTTTATAAAAATTTTCAACCAACCAAACAATCCCTTTAATGTCGTTTCTGGCGATACATCTGATCCCAATATTGTTAATGGCACACCTATCTCATTATTATAATTCCTTATATTCCTTCGTACTTTAAATCTTTTTTTAAGGACATAATAAATAGCTTCTTTAGTACAAGTTTTTCCAACGCTTCCAGTTACGGCAACTACAACAGGTCTATGTCTCCATAGAATCATTTTAGCTAAAATCTTTAAAATATATTGAAGAGTATTGCGCATATTATTGTTCCTAATCCACCTGTAGAGAAGGTGGTATTTCTAAATAATGGAATAAATATTCAGCTAATCTTTTAAAAACTGGACTAACTGAATCTGAGGCAAAACGAATACCTTGCGGTTTATCTATTTTAATTAAAATAACAAATCTAGGATCAAATGCTGGAGCATAACCAACAAAACTATGAATTGTTTCTTCAGAATATCCTCCTTTTTCTAAGTCTGCAATCTGAGCTGTTCCAGTTTTACCTGCAATATCATAACCAGACAATTGAGCTGGCTTGCCATAACCATTCTCTACCACACTAACCAACATTTTAGTTATTGCTTCTGCTGTTTCAGCATAAATTACTCTATCGATTAATTCTGGCTTAATGATTGTTTCCTTACCATCCAAAGAAATAATCTTTTCAACTATAAATGGTCTCATTAACTTTCCGTCATTAGCAAGCGCTCCTATAGCTGTTATTAAGCCTAATGGAGTCATTGTAATTCCTTGACCAAAAGAAATAGTTGCTAAATTAATTTCCCTACCAGTAAATAGATTTGCAATATTACCACTAATTTCACCAGCTAAATCTATTCCAGTTGGTTGATCAAATTTAAATCTCTGAATATATTCTTGAAAGATATCTTCTCCAATTGATTGTTGAACGAATACGGCACCTGTGTTAAGAGACTTCTCTAATACTTGAATCATATTTTGTTCACCATATGACTTCCCATCAACGTTACTAATAACACTGTTTTTAATTCTTACCTGTCCTTTGTCAATGTAAGTAGTATTAGGAGTTACTTTTTTACTATCTAATCCAATAGCCATTGTAATTGGTTTAAAAACAGAACCTGGTTCATAAATCTCTTGAATAGCTGGATTTAAAAATACATTAATATTTTCAACCTTATTATATTCATTGGGATCAAATACTGGCCAATTAGCCATTGCTCGAATTGCCCCTGTTTTAGGTTCCATAACAATAATTGTACCTTTTTCAGCGTCCCATTTTTCAACTACTTCTTTTAGCTCTTTCTCTATTTTAAATTGGATATTCTCATCAATAGTTAAAATAATATCTGATCCGTCTTTAGCTGGTTCTATTTTTCTACTAACAGATGGAATCCAATATCCTGCTGTATCTTTTTCGCCCGACAAAAAACCAAAATTACCATTTAAGTCATTTTCATAGTAACTTTCCAATCCATATTGACCAATTTTTTGTTCATCAACAATACCAACAAATCCAGATAAATGACTAGCTAACGTCTTGTTTGGATAATAACGCCAATCTTCTAAAGCCAATCCTAACCCACTAGCATTTAATTCTTTAATTTTTTCAGCTGCCTCTTCTTCAACCTTAGATTTTAATGGTTCATATGGGTCATTTAATTTATTCATTCTTTGTAAGATGATCTCTTTATCTAAATCAAGTATTTCAACTAATTTATTAGCTAAATCTTCTTTTTCTTCGTCGATAATATCATTGGGAACTAAGTATACTCTCTGAAATTTTTTGTTCACCGCTAAAGGACAATAATGATCTTCTCCGTCTCTTTGTTTACCAGACAAATCTTGTATAAAAATTTCTCCTCTTGCAGGAAAAAGTGTTTTATAAAATTGATGTTGTCCCTGCGCTAATGCATAATAATTATCATACTGAATAATTTGCAGAGTGAATAAACGAGCTAAAACACCAAATCCAAAAAAAACAACGATGATTATAAAAAAATGAATACGCCAATTCTTCATAATTTAAGATTATTCTTTAACTGCGACCTCTTTTTCATTTGTTAAATAAATAACTTCTCCTACTTCAACCATCTCTAATAAATCAACTAATTCTTCTAAATTAACTGGTGATTGCCATTGAGCAATGTTCATTTCTAATTTCTCTGTTGTAATTTTAAGTTCTTCTATCTTTTGCTGTTGCTTTCTAATTTTAAAATTACAATCAACCAAACCATTTGTTTGAAATACATATAGAAAGATCATGCCTAATAAAGCAAAAGCAATTATTGTGCTCAATAAAACCAAACCACGATCATGTTTGTATTCACAAAACTTTTTAGATTTAATACAACGTGCAGTCATATTTTTATCGCAGCACGAAGCTTAGCGCTTCGACTTCGAGAATTTAAATTAATTTCCTCTTCACTTGGTATAATTGGTTTTTTTGTTAAAATTTTTAAACGACCCTCTGATGCTAATTCACGAAAAGAATGTTTAACAATTCTATCTTCTAAAGAATGAAAAGAAATAACTACTAATCGTCCACCTTTTTCTAAGACTTCTAATGCTTGAGGTAATGCTTTTCTTAGATTATCTAATTCATTATTAATTTCTATTCTAAGTGCTTGAAATGTTCTAGTAGCAAAATGTATTCTTCCGTGTCTATATTTTCTAGGAATTGCCAGTCTAATAATATCTACCAATTGTTCTGTTGTTTTAATTTTTTCTTTTTGTCTGTTTAAGTAAATTAATTCAGCAATACGACTAGCAAATCTTTCTTCTCCGTATTCTCTAAAGATTCTAATTAATTCTTCTTTTGACCATTGGTTTACAATTTCTTCTGCGTTTAATCCTCCTTCAGAACAATTCATCATTAATGGTTCGTTTGTTTGGAAAGAGAATCCACGGCCACTCTTATCGAAATGCCAAGAAGAAACACCAAGATCAAATAACACTCCGCTAATCTTATTAAATTTAAAGAATTCATTTTTTTTTACTATTTCTTTTAAGTTTTTAAAATTACCTTCAACTAAGTCTAATCTTTTATTTTTGTTTGTAAATTTTTCTAAAATTTCTTTATCTTGTTCAATCCCTATCACTGTTCCTTCTGGTTTATTCTTTTCTAAAATAGCTAAACTATGCCCACCAAATCCAAAGGTACAATCAATAAAATTTTCTCCTGGTTTTGGATTAAGATATTCCAATACTTCATTTAACAAAACGGGTATATGCATAATTAAAGATCTAATTCTCCTAATTTAGATGCCAAGTCGCCAACCTTATCTTCAGCTTGTTTCTTATATGATTCCCACTTTTCTTCAGACCATATCTCTAAACGACTATAAAGACCAATAATAACTGCATTCCTTTTTAAAAATGCATAATTTTTAAGATAATCTGGAATAAGAATTCTACCTAATCTATCAAATTTAACTGACATAGCTCCAGCTAACATTACTCTGGCGAAACTTCTTGCTTCAACTTGACTAGACGGTAGCTTCCCCAACTTACTAGCCATGCTTTCCCACTCTTTTGACGAATAAAGAACTAAACAATTATCAATACCACGAGTAATAACTGCTCCATGACTAAAGGTACGTCTAAACTTAGCCGGAATAGCTAATCTTTTTTTAGTATCAATTGTATGTTTGTATTCACCTATCAACATAGTTTTCCACAATTTTATATACTTATCCCCACATTTATCCACAGTTATTCACTACATTCCCATTGTATGTCACTTTATATTCCGTGTCAAACACTTATAATTCAATAATTTTAGTTATTTAAAAAAAGAAAAAATGGCTTTGATAAGCCATTCTATTTAAAAACGTTATATTCTCTATCCACAAATTATCCCCTTTTATAGCAATAAGACATAAATAGATAGAAAAACAACTATTAAGGTAGGTATTAATCCTTGTAAAAAAGATAATTTTTTATAAAAATGAATCTTATTATGCAACAAAAAATGATGTTTTAACCATTTATTTTTATAATTCATATATATTCCATTCATAGCGTCAGGCAGAATAGCGGCAAATACAGCAACAAAAATTATAATTTTATTTGGATTAGACCATGTTAAATATAAAATAAGGACACTTCCAATTAAAAAATCTATAGCTACTTTCTTTATATGGGTTGGATTAGATATTTTAAATTTTTGTAAATAATCCCAATGAGGTAAAGAATCTAATAAATAATGACTCATTAATCCAAATAAAAAAGCCAGCCAATAATTAGATACTTGACTGCCAATCGCAGCACCAACTAACATATGAGGAACAAGAACCATAATTTTATATTTTTAACTTATTAATCAATTTTTCATGAGGTTTTTCTAAGACATCACGAATAAATCTATCAAACATATCATAACGATATTTAAAATCTTCAGTTGAAAGAAGAACATAATCAATTTCTTTACCTACATCTGCTCCTAGGTCCTTTAAAAAATTAGATAAGTTTTTCTTTTTAATATTATCCCCTACTATTAGAATATCCATTCTAGAATTTTCTGAATTTACAAATACACCAGAAAGAATAGCCAAATTAATTCTTCTAAAGCTTCTTAACTTCTTTAATATTTTTTCTTTAGAAGTAGGACTAGATTTTAAAACTAAAGTTTTTAACTCGTTATAAAAATCAAAACTTTTATTTATTGAATAAAATCTCTTATTATTCTTAGTTCTAAAATCAATAAATTTAATATTATCTAATTTCTTAATATGTCTCCTACAAATAGATGGATCACTTTTAGTTCTTTCAATTATATCTTGAGTACAAAAAGATTGATCCTCATTACGCAAAAACAATTTAAGCAATCTAACCTTAATTGGTGAATCAAAAAGTTGCTCTAAAATTTCTTTGCTCATATTTTTAACTAAATTTGGGCTCCCTCCTTGGAGCCCAAATCTTAATTATTTATTTTAATTCTACCATTGCACCGGCTTCTTCTAGTTTTCCCTTAATCTCTTCTGCCTCTTCTTTTTTAACTTTTTCTCTAACAATCTTTGGAGCTCCATCAACGATGTCTTTTGCTTCTTTAAGCCCAAGGCCTGTGATTTCTTTGACTACTTTAATAACAGCAATTTTTTGATCTCCAGCTGTTTTAAGCTCTATATCAAACTCGCTTTTTTCTTCTGATTCACCAGCTTCACCATTAGCTGCACTTCCGTTTGCTGAAGCCACTGCCATTGGCATAGCACTAACACCAAATTTTTCTTCTAATACTTTAACTAAATCAGCTAGTTCTAATACACTAAGATCTTCAATCTGTTTAACCAAATCTTTAAACTTAGATGGAACTTTGATTTCTTCTTTTTTTTCTTCTGTCATTTTTTTATTGAAACTTAAACCTTTCTTTATTTTATTTTATAATTTTTAATAAAATATTTCAAGCTTTATGCTTCTTTTTTAATATTACTTAATACAAAAACTAATTTTCTTAAATTACCTTGTAAAACATTAACTAATCCATAAATAGGACTTGAAATGCTGCTAACTAATTTAGCTAATAACTCTTGTTTAGAAGGTAGTTGAGCTAAATTAATTATTGCTTCGTTCTCTAAATAATTACCTGAAATTATTCCTGTAATGATTTTAACTTCATCATTTTTTTTAGAAAAATTATATAAAATTTTAGCCGGAAGAACTTCATCTTCATATCCAAGAACTAAAGCAATTTGTCCTGGAACTTTTTTAATTTTTTCAGGAATTTTTAATCCTGCTCTTTCTAAAGATAAATCAATCAAAGTTTTTTTAACCACATGACAGCTTATTCCTTCTTCTCTTAATCCTTTACGTAATTCTTGAAATTTATCAACGCTTAATCCTGTATAATCAAAAAACACAATTGATTTATGCTTAGATAATCTATCAACCAAATTTTTAATTATTTCTTTTTTATTGTCTTTTGTAATCATAATAATAAAAATCTATGGATTAACCATAGACAAAAACGATTCGCCTAAGTAGGAATTTTAATGCATTGCAACCTACTGTCTATGGCTGTTCTTTAATTGCTTTAATCTTATTTCATTTCTCCAAATATGTCAACTCTATTTTAAATACTTGTATTTATTTGCATTATGCTCTTCAAATGTACGGCTAAAAATTGTTTCTCCATTCGGAGCTGATAAAAAGAAATTATAATCTGTATATATTGGATAAATTGCTGCCTTGATAGATGATAGTCCAGGATTATTAATCGGGCCAGGAGGCAATCCTACATTCTGATAAGTATTATAAGGTGAATTAACTTTAGTATCTTCAATTGAATAAATCCATTTATCAATATTGAGAACGTAGGCAATTGTTGCACAAGATTGTAAGGGATAGTTAATACTTAATCTCTTCCAAAAAATTCCTGAAATAATTCTCATTTCATCATAATTTGGTAATTCTTTTTCTATAATACTTGCCATAATAACAATATCATTAATTGTTTTTTTCTGTCTTTCTATTTCTGTTACTAATTCTTTATCTAATTTTTTATCAAAATTATCCATCATAGTTACTATAATATCATCCAATTCAGCGTTTTTATCAAAATTATAAGTATCAGGAAACAAATATCCTTCTAATTCTGATTTCTTTAATAACTCGCCAGAATTAATTAAACCAACATTTGCTAATCGAGCATCAATCTGTCTCAAGGTAAATCCTTCTGGAATAGTTACCTTTATTTCATTAGAAAGCGTATCTCCTTTGACTATCTTTCTAGAAATCTGACGGATATTAAGAACAGGACTTAAAACATATTCGCCCGCTTGTAATTGAGTTGCCCATCCTTTGTATGTAATATAACTATTAAACCATATTTTGCCACTGATTAAATTGGCTTCAAATAAATTTTGAGCAACTTCTTCTAGTCCTTGTCCTGATTCAATTATAAAAACTTGTTCTGAAGCATTAACAGACAATGGCGTATCAATTTGATAATCAACATAAAAAACAAAACCAAGCAAACAAAAAAATACAAATATTAAACTAAGTAGAAAAATTATTTTTTTATTATTCATTTTAATTTCTATTCTTTAACCAAGGGAACAAAAGAAAATCCAGGGTATTCTTTTTCTTCAAATTCATTATCCCCTTTTTTAATTAATAACCAAATACTATTTTTTATTGGCATAACTAAACGACCTCCAATTTTTAATTGTTCTTTCCATGCTAATGGAATTTCTTGAGCTGAAGCTGCAGCAATAATTTTATCAAAAAGGGCTTCACTAGACAATCCTTTAGACCCATCGCCACAAATAAATTCTACATTTTTAAAATTATACTTATTTAAATTATTTTGACCAAAATCTTTTAATTCTAGAATTTTTTCAATTGCATAAATAAAACCATTTTCTTTGACTATATTACAAAGCATTGTTGTCTGCCATCCTGAACCAGAACCAATGTCTAATATTTTATCACCCTCCATTGGCTGTAGCAATTCTAACATAAAAGCCACAGTTAATGGCTGAGAGATTGTCTGATTATAACCAATTGGAATCGGCGCATTGTATTGATTAATGAATTCTTCTCCTTTTTCCTTAACTATTTCTTCTGGCAAAAAATCAGCCCGCTTAATTTTATTAAAAGATTCAATAATTTGCGGGCTCTTAAGATACTTTTGTTCAATTAATTGTTCAATTAACTTATCCATATCATATTCCTAATCTTCTTTCCCTTTTTTGATATTCTCTGATTGCTTTTGCAAACTCTTTTTTACCAAAATCAGGATACATGGTATTTGTAAAATAATATTGAGAATTGGCCGTATGCCACATCATAAAACCAACACTATTATGTGGATCATTTTCAATACCAGTTCTAATTAATAAATCAACTGAAGGCAAAGATCCAGACCAAAGATGTTCTTTTAGAACTTTCTCTGTTACTTTCATGTTTTTATCAGTTCTCGCTTCTTTAACAATACTTTTAATTGCAGCCATCATTTCATCCGTTCCATTATATCCAATAAAAAAATTAAGTAATCTTTTGCTATGATTCTGAGTTGCTTTCATTAATCTTTCAGCAGCTTTAATACCTGTCTTTGGTAAAATTTCTTTCCAACGACCAATAACTCTTACTCTCACTTCATTTTCATAAACCTTTTTATCATTAACTAATTTATTAAAATACCTTTCATAAATTTTAAAAAGATTACTAACTTCCACATCGTCTCTTTTGGTTAAATTATTATATGACCCTCCCCACCAAGATAAACATTTTAATTTTAAATCAAAAGCTACTTGTACTTGTTCTTCGGTTTTCTTTGCTCCCGCAATATGACCTCTCCATTCTGCTATCCCTCTTTTTTTAGCCCAACGCCTATTACCGTCTGGGACAATTGCAATATGAGATGGCAGATTATCTTCAATTATTTTATTCATAATATTAATAATATCATAATGAAAGACCTTTAATCAAGTTATATTATCCACAAAAAAATTATATAATTGATATAAACTATTGACTTTTAATATTATTGTGTATATAATAGAAACATACGTAAGCTTTCTCTAGAAGTTTTCTGTTTCCTTATGCAATTAAGCGTAAGTCAAAAAGCAAAAACCTTAAAAGAAAAAAATAAGTCGACTTACGATTAAAAATAAACATATAAGGAAAATTATGAACAAGAAACTATATGTAGGTGGTTTGCCTTACGAAACCACTGAAGATACCTTAAAAGAAGCTTTTGCTAAAGCAGGAGCCGTTGAGTCAGCAATTATTATTACTGACAAAATGTCTGGCCGTTCAAAAGGATTTGGTTTTGTTGAGATGGCTTCTGAAGAAGACACTCAAAAAGCTATTGACATGTGGAATGGCAAAGAATTTGAAGGTCGTAATCTAACTGTCAACGAAGCTCGTCCAATGAAAGAACGTCCTCAAAGAGACTTCAATCAAGGTGGCGGCGGAAATCGTTGGTAATCTGATTATCACACAATCAAAAACAGCCCTTAGGGGCTGTTTTTGATTTGTAACTAAAAAATAATTCTATTTTCCAACTCGTTCTATCATAAATTCAACAGATTCACTCATGTTAACCGGCACAATAACTACTTTTGGATGACGATTTTGAAAGACTCTAAAGATTTCGTCAGCAAAAGCCTGTCCGACATTCAGCACCCGATCAAAATCAAGAATTATCTTTTTAAACTTGTCCAAACCAGACAATACTCGTCGCGCCTGAGACCGAGAAACATGAACGGTTCCTATTGTAAATAATTTAATCCTAATTTCTGTTTTATCAAAAGCGTAAACACCTGATTTTGATTGATATCTTTGAAATATTTTATTGAGATGACGTTTGCTATTTCGAGAGATAGCGAAAATAACACGAGTACCGCGGTTTAATCTCTTTTCTTCTTGTTGAAAGAAAACATCAGGAATGATGTTATCGACAATCATCCGATGAGAAAAGCTTTCCAAAACAAAACGATCAGCTACTTTAGAAGTAAAAAATATTCCCTCTCCGGTATGACTTTCAGGATTAGTAGTAATCTTTCCTTTAATCAAGTCTTGCATCGCTTCTAATTCCGACTTTAAATTTCTTTTTTCCATCACATTTTTAAAGACACCAATACCAAAATCACTAACAGAAAATCTAATATTACCTCCTTCAACTTCCATCTTAACTTCAATATTTTCAGACTTAGAATGTTCTATGGCATTATTAAGCATTTCCGAAAAAGCGTAATTAATAATACTCCTTATGTTTTCAGATAAAGTTTGAAAAATGGGAAAATTTTCAATCAAGCCATCCAAAATTTCGTGCTCTTTTAAATCTTTATTTTTCAAACGACGCTTTATTGCTAAAGGACCAAGCTCGTCAATAAATTCAGGTAAGGTATAAAAAGCAGAACGAGTCGGACCAAATTTGATTACCCTTCCAAAAATAATCATCTCTTTCAAAACTTGACTAGCATATTGCCGACTAAAATCAAAATGCCGAGCTATTTCAATAGAAGTCGCCCGTTTTTTGTCTTTAAGAAACTTTTCTATTTTATTTTTTATATCCATATTCTAAGTATAATTCTTTGTAAGGACTTGTCAAGTCTTTAGATGCGATTGTCAAGTATGTTGTCAAGTGCTAAGTTCTCATTATCTTTTGATTATAAACATAGTCCTAACATCGCTACTTATCCAAAAGCCCTTTAATTCAAAAAACTGCTTAATAAAGCAGTTTTTTTGACATGGCAGGCGCGGCAGGACTCGAACCTGCAACAAATCGCTTTGGAGGCGATTGCTCTACCAATTGGAGCTACGCGCCCTTACTTTACTTCTTCATCTCTTTATGAAGAACATGTTTTTTGCACCATTTACAAAACTTTTTCAGTTCTATTTTTTCCTGAATCTTTTTTTTATTTTTACGAGACCAATAATTGATCCGTTTACATTTGGTGCATTGAAATTTAATTAAAAAATCTTGTGACATATTTTTTCTTTGTTTTTTTCTTCCTTGAGCCGATGCTCGGATTCGAACCGAGGACCTACTCCTTACCATGGAGGTGCTCTACCAGCTGAGCTACATCGGCTTATTAATTAATGTGGGCAGTGAGGGACTCGAACCCCCGTAGTCCGAAGACGTCAGATTTACAGTCTGATGCAATTGCCACTATGCGAACTGCCCATGGAGCCGAAGAGAGGAATCGAACCCCCAACCTAGTGTTTACAAAACACTTGCTCTGCCATTGAGCTACTTCGGCAAATTATTTAATATCCATACTTTTAATCTTGTTCAAGATATCTTTGACTTTCTTATCTTTACAACCAAGTTTAATAGACATTTCTAAAGAAGCTTTGGCATCAGCATAATTATATTGTTTCCAATAAAGTAATCCTAAAAACTTATATGCTGTAATGTTTTTAGGATCTTCAATAATTAAATCAATCCATTTCTGCTCTTCTTTGATTGGTTTCTTCAATTCACTAATCGATAAATCTTCTTCTTCCTCTACTGTGTCATCTTTAGCTTTTTCTTTTTCTTCGTCTGTCTTATTTATTTTAACAAAAATTGGTTCTTTTGTATCTTTCAAAATACTTTTTTTAGATTCTCTTCGTTTTTCTTCTCTATTCTTAATCCATTCTCTAGATTTTTGAGTCATTATCTGTGAACGATTTCTTAAAAAATCTATACATTTACTAAGTAAATTTTCTAATTTTAAGAACACTATCTTTGTTTTTCTTAAAAATTTTTCTAAAGCAATTAAAAAGTTAAGCCAATATCCTTTATAATCAATCTCAGAAATTCTTTGAATAATACTTTTCTTTCTACTCAAAATAAATATCTCTTCATTTGATAAACGAGCTAATAAAGGAATTTTTTTATATATAATAATAGCTAAACCAACAAGACTAGACGCTATTAAAAGATAAAATATTAAATTAAGAATAGACATACATTATATAGAAAGCCTGACAAACTTACCTACTTTAATATTCTCTCCTAATTTAGCAATTAATTCCTTAATTATATCATTAACTACTTTCTCTCCATTTTTAATAAATGGTTGCTCTAATAATTCTTTTTCATCGCTTGGATCCATAGCGGCAATGTGCATAGCCATATCATGAGCCAAATTTTTAAAATCTTCATTACGAGCAACAAAATCTGTTTCGCAATTTAATTCTAAAAGAACGCCAACGTTTCCATTACTATGGATATACGGCTCAATTAATCCTTGTTTGGTTTCTCTTTCTGATTTACTAAGAGCTTTTTCAGTCCCCTTTTTTGCTAATATCTTCATAGCTTTTTCCTCATCTCCATCAGCTTCTTCTAGTGCTTTCTTACACCCCATTATTGAGAAACCTGTTTTTTTACGAAATTCCTTAATTTGTTCAAATGAAATCATAATTTTATACTGTTATTTATTTTAACACCTTAACAAATAGTCCTAGTATTAATTTCAAAGAAGATATTGCATCGTCATTAACAGGAACAGGATAATCAACAGTTGTTGGATCAGAATTTGTATCACATAAACCAACTACTGGAATATTTTTCATTTTTGCTTCTTTAACAGCTGCCTTCTCTTTATTTGCATCAACAACAAATAGAGCGTCAGGCAATTTAGTTATTTTTTTAATTCCACCAAAATGCCTATTAAGTTTTTGTATTTCTATATCAAATTCATGTTGTTCTTTCTTTGTGTACTTCTTTAATGCTCCTTCTTCTTTTTTACTTTCTAGATCTCTAATATGCTCTAAACGCTTAGAAATAACATTAAAATTAGTTAAGGTACCACCAATCCATCTTTCAATAACATAAGGCATTTTTACTTCTTCAGCCGTTTCTTTAACAATATCCTTAGCCGCTATTTTAGTACCTACAAAAATAATCATTCCTTTCTTTTCTTTAATTTCATTAATAAACTCTAACGCTTCTTTAAGTTTTTCTTCTGTTTTTTCTAAATCAATAATATGAACCTTATTACGAGTAGTATGAATATACTCTTTCATTTTAGCATTCCATTTAGATGCACGATGACCAAAATGAACCCCAGCCTTTAGCATTTCATCTAAACTAGGAATTATTTTCTCTAAATTGATTTTTTTAATTTTTTTAACCGTTTTTTCTTCGGTCTTTTTAATTATTTTTTTATCTTTATTCATAATCTAAACTAGAAGCGTTTTATCCACGCCCTATTTAATTAACTAAAATTAGTATATCATACTTGAAAATAAAAGCAATATCTGATATGATAGAATTAATGAAAAAAGACATACATCCAAAATATTATCCAAAAGCAAAAGCCACGTGTGCATGTGGCGCTAATTTTGACATTGGATCAACAAAAGAAAATACAGAAGTAGAAATCTGTTCTCAATGCCATCCATTTTATACTGGCAAAGAAAAGATTATTGAAACTGGTCAAGTAGAAAAATTTAGAGCTAGATTAGCTAAAAAGAAAAAATGAGTAAAGCCGTTATTATGGAGATTAGAGCTGGAGCTGGTGGAGATGAAGCGGCCTTATTTGTAGCTGACCTTTTTAGAATGTACTCGCGTTTTGCTGAAAAACAAGATTGGAAGATACTTCTTATCAATAGCAATCAAACCGGTATTGGTGGTTACAAAGAATTAATTTTTGAAATTAAAGGCGAAGGTGCTTATGATAAATTAAAATACGAAGGCGGCGTTCATCGTGTTCAAAGAATACCAACTACTGAAAAATCTGGCAGAGTTCATACGTCCACTGTTTCGGTAGCGATTATGCATCAAGCAACTGAAACAGAAATCAAAATTAATCCTAGCGAGTTAAGAGTAGACGTTTTAAGATCTTCTGGTCCAGGCGGTCAAAATGTTAATAAAATTGAATCAGCTGTCAGGATTACTCACTTACCCACTGGATTAATAGTTAGTTGCCAAGATGGTAGATCTCAACAACACAATAAAGAGAAAGCTATGCAAGTTTTACGATCTCGTCTATTAGTTAAAAAACAAGCTGAAGAATTAGCTATACGAGGAAGCGAACGAAGAGAACAAATTGGTAGTGCTGATCGTTCAGAAAAGATAAGAACATATAATTTTCCTCAAAACAGAATTACTGATCATCGTATTAAAAAATCATGGCATAATCTAGATAAAATCATTGACGGTGATTTAAACAAAATAATCAAAGCTTTTGATAAGATTAAGAAATAAGAAGATTATAAAAGAGACTATTTAAAAACTGCCTGTTGGCAGTTTTTTAGTTTTTCTTTTCAAAATGTTTTAATAAAAATTCTACTAATATTTCCCCACCAAGTTTCTCTGGTTGATGTTCAATAAAATATTCAGCATCAACTCTTTCTAAATCAACTGTTACTCCTCTGCCTGCTTTGAGCATATGGGCATCATTATAATTATTTCCAGTAGTCATTATTTGTTTTGGTTCAATATTTAATTTTTCAGCTAAATTATTAATTGCAATTCCCTTAGACATTTCTTTGCTACCAATGTCATAACCTTCATTGGTCCAAAGACAATATAATTCATCCCCAGCAATTTCCTTAACTAAATTACCTATTTCCTCCATTTCATCGCAATGAACCGTTAAAATAAACATTTTAGGTTCAAATCCTCTAATTCGTTTATCAGTTTTTTTTATTTCTTTTATTCTTTCTTTCAAATCTCTTAATTGTTTAAAATATCTATCAGAATAACATGGATGATTAATTCTATTATCAATCCAAGTAATATTACCATTCTCTGCTTGAAGAATTATCTTGTTATCTAAAATCTCATTAACTAAGCTTTTTAGATACAAAATATTTCTACCAGAAGAAAAATTTATTTTTAAATATTTCTTAAGTTTTTTTAAATTTTCTATAAATTCTCTTGAAAGCTGTTTAGATTTCATAAATAATTCAGTCCCGTCATCATTTTCTTTTAATTCTGTACCAACAGGTATAACAACACCATCAATGTCAAAAGTTATAATCTTCAAAGCGTCTAATTCTTCTTTGGTTATTTCCTTAATATCTTTCATAAATACATTTTATCATGTTATCCAAAAATTAAAAAGTCAGGTCTAAATATTAATAAGAAACCTAAAATTAGAATTAATAATCCCCCAATTAATGTACTCCATTTAGTATATTTATCAGTAAATCCAATTTTATTTAAAGTAATTAAAGCAATAGAAAAAATAATTAAATCATCAAGCATAAAAATAAAGGTATAAAGTAAAAGATACAAATAATAGCTTACAGAACTAAGCTGACTTAAAGATAAAATATTAGCATAAATAGCAGGAAGTCCAGCCGAACAAAAAAACTCTATTAAATTAACCGCAAAAGCTAAAACAATAATACCTAAGATTGAAAAGATTAAAACAGGATTATTAACTATCTTTTCAGTATGAGTTTGAAATTTGTTTTTAATTTGAGAACCATCAGGAGCAATTTCACAAACTCCTGGTTTAAAAGTAATAAATCTTTTAATTTGCCAAACGCCAAGAGATAAAGCAACTATGCCAATAATAATTCGAGTTAAAGTAACATAACCAATAGCTAAAAATATATTCAACCATGCGCTTAAAAGTAAATAATATACAATTCCAGAAACAAGAATAAAAGTACCAGCAATTAACCAAATTCTTTTACGCGATTGAATATTGATTAACAGAGCTAATAAGAAAAGCAACATCCACATCGCACAAGGATTAAATCCATCTAAAGCAGCTAAAGCAACTGTTAAAACAGGCAAAGATAGTTTAGAAAGATTAATATGTCCAATAAATGGATATGAAATAATTTCGTCTTGTTTCTCTTCTTTTTGACATTCACATTTTTTTAATTTGTCTAAAGGATCTGGGCATGCTTTATTTGAATATGTCTCGATTGCTTGTTTAATATCCTGTCCAGTTCTTTCGTCATTTAGATATCCGATTATTATTTTTTCTCCAATAAAAACAGCTGGAACTCTAATGCTTTTATTCTTCCCGCAATTTTCAAAAAGATCTGAAAGTAATTTAGCGTTTTCTCTGCTATTATAGACTTCATAAGAATGTATTTCTAAAGGATATTCTTGTTCAAGTTTATTTAGAAATGATTCAGCTTTTTTACAATTAGGACAACCATTTCCATAGAAGAAATGTATTTTAATCTCGTTTTCTTGACTATCTACCGACAAAGTAGATGCCAAAGCAAAATTAGCTATTCCAAGAAAAACAAATGATATTATAGATATAACAATTATTTTTTTCATGATATTTAATATTTTTAAAGTCGCTTTTTATTAAATCAGAAGTGAGCAATTTAGGTTTTTTTTAAATTATTTTTGTGCGAAGAAAATATTTTTTTTGAATCGTAGGTGTGGGCGTGCTTTTCAACTTGTTGAAAAGGGCTAAGCGATTTAAAAAAATTTGTTTTCTGAAGCATAAAATTTAAATGGGAGCTTATGATGTTTTAACTTATTACTCCCCCGCCTAAGCAAACATCATTTTGATAAAAAACTGCCCATTGTCCTGGAGCAATAGCTTTTTGTGGTTTATCAAAAACTAATTTAAGTTTTTTGCTCTTAGGAGGATAAACTTTTGCTGAAACTAATTCCTGATTATACCTTGTTTTAGCGCTAACCTTAATTGAATTTTTTAAAATTTGACCAGAAATAAAATTAAAATTAGTAAGAATTATTTCTTTCTTAAAAAGATTAGGATCATCTTTCTTATTCGTTATAATAAGATGATTCTTTTTTTTATTAAATCCAACCACCCACCATGGACCACCAGTTAAACCAACTCCTTTTCTTTGACCAATGGTATAAAAATATAATCCATTATGTTTTCCTAATATATTACCATTTTGATCAACTATATCACCATGTTCAAACCCTATTTTCTTTTCTAAATAATTAGGAATAGAATCTTGAGCAAGAAAACATAAATCCTGACTCTGCTTTATTTTATTAAAAAATTCAAGACCTTCTTTTTTAGCAATTTTATAAACTTCTTTTTTAGTATAATCTCCTAATGGAAAAATTATTTTACTTAATTCTTTTTGATTTAAAAAACAAAGAAAATAACTTTGATCTTTTATCTCATCCTTGCCTTTAAACAATTCATATCTACTTGTTTTTTTATTCTCTTTTATTCTAGCATAATGCCCTGTTGCTATATAATCGGCTTTTTCCTTGTTAGCAAATTTTATTAATTTATTAAATTTTACTAATTTATTACAAACCAAACAAGGACTTGGCGTTTTTTTATCTTTTAATGTTTTAAGAAAATATCCAATAACCTTATTTTTAAAATCAAAACGGCAATCAATTATATGATAAGGAACATTTAATTTTTTACAAACCTTCTTAGCAATATCAAAAGAATCATTTAAATATTTTAAAGAAACTCCAATTGGTTCATATCCTTGTTTTTTTAATAATAATAAAGAAACGGAAGAATCAATTCCGTTTGACAATCCTACAATAACTTTTTTATTTTTATTTCTCATTATATTTCTTAAGAATCTGAAAATCTTTTTTTAGAATTTCTTTCATATTTGCGTTATAAGCTGCTACGGCTGGGTGATATAACGGTATAATATTTATTTCTCCATAAGAATCTTTTGTTTTAAAAATTTTGCCATGAATTTTACTTATTCCTTGTATTTTATTATCCATGTCATATTTTTTTAGGATATATGAAGTAGCATAATTCCCTAGTGCTCCAATTATTTTTGGTTTAATAATTTTAATCTGTTTTTCTAAATACAAAGCGCAAGCGTTTATTTCATTTATCTGTGGATTACGATTATTAGGAGGACGACATTTTAATATATTGCATATATATACATCTTCTCTTTGAAGATCAATTGAATTTAAAAGTTCAGTTAAAATATCACCAGATTGACCACAAAAAGGAATTCCTGTTTTGTCTTCATTGGACCCAGGAGCTTCACCAACAAGCATTATCGTTGCTTGATGGTTCCCTTTGCCAATTACAGGCAATATTCTCGTTTTAAATAAGGAACATTTCTTACAACTTATTACGTCATTTTTTATTTCTTTTAATTTTTCATATGCTTTATCCATATTATTATTCTTTCCTCATTGCCTCAATGGGACTAAGGTCTGCTGCTCTACGCGCTGGATAAAGACCAAAAACAATACCAATCGCCATTGAAACAAAAAAAGCAATTGCAATAGCCATCCAAGAAATAGTTAAGGGCCAAGCCAAGCCATAAGCGATAGCGCCTATTCCACTTACCATAGAAACTAATATTCCAAAAAGAATACCAATAAAACCACCTAATCCAGTAATTATTAAACTCTCTATTAAAAATTGATATAAAATTGATTTTCTAGTTGCTCCTAATGCTTTTCTTAATCCTATTTCTCTGGTTCGTTCGCTAACAGAGACCAACATAATATTCATAATCCCAATTCCTCCTACTAGCAAAGAGATAGCTGCTAAAAATCCTAATAATAAATTTAAAATAACACTTATTTCATTAACTTGATCTACAATCTCTTTCATGGTTGTAATTTGAAAATCATCTTTTTCAGGATCTTTAATGTTGTGATTTTTACGTAATAACCTTGAAATATCACCTATCGCTTGATCAGTATAACTTTCATCTTTAATTTCTAAAACTATTTCTGATAAATAATCAATTCCTAAAACTTCTTTAAGCATTGTCTTTAATGGCACATAAATCCAACTATTAATATCAAACCCACCAAAAAGAACTCCGCCTTGAGGTTCAAAAACTCCAACTACTTTAAAATTTTGTCCTTTAATTTTTATCTTTTTTCCTATTGGATTTTCGTTTTCAAAAAACTTATCTGCTAATTCGCTTCCTATGGCCACCACCTTATTTAAATTTTCTTCTTCATTCTGATTAAAAAAACGGCCTTCCCTTATTTTAGCTATTTTCATAACTGAAGGATAATCAGCGCCACAACCATAAAGCATAACTCGTTTTTCATTATCCTTGTAATTGGCCCATTCTTGTCCAACAACTTGACCGCTAACACCTTTAATATATGGAAATATAGATTTATCTTTCAGGTCTTTAACATCTTCTAATTTTAATGTTGTTATTTTAATTCCCTGAACCATTGAAGTCACTGTTCCCATTTGACCAACACCCGGAATTTTAATAGCAATATTAAGCATATTAGGTCCGAATGCTTCCATTTCATTAGTTATCAATCCTTTTAATCCCTGACCCAAAGAAAGAATAATCACTACAGCAGATACACCAATGACAATTCCTAAAATAGAAAAAATACTACGTAGTTTATTAGCTTTTAAAGCAATTAATGATTGTTTAACTATAGTAGATGTATTCATATTTATTCATGTCTTAATGCTTGAATTGGATTTAATTTTGAAGCGCGATTAGCTGGCCAAATTCCAAAAATTAAACCGACTCCAATAGCCATTAAAGTAGAGACAAAAACAGAAACAGGTGTAACAATAAATTGCCAATCATAACCGAAATAATTAACTGATATTGATATGACCAAAGCAAGTAAAACGCCTGAGATAACTCCTATTAATCCTCCGATTAATGTCATGGAAGCGCTTTCAATTAAAAACTGGATTAGAATATCTTTCCTTTTAGCGCCCAATGCTTTACGCAAACCGATTTCTCGCGTTCTTTCATTAACAACAACAAACATTATATTCATAATTCCAATTCCACCAACCAGCAAAGAAATAGCCGCGACCATTACTAAGAACATCTTTAAGGCTTGAGTAATAGTGCCTAAAATATCGAGAGCTTGATCAGTGCTTCTAATTGCGAAATCATCTTTTGCAGAATCTTTAATATTATGACGAAATCTTATAGTATTTTCAACTTGACTAATTGTTAGAGCAATATTTTCTTCTTTATCAACTTTAGCTCGAATAAAAGCCAAATGATTAACTCCAATTAACATTTTTTGAGCTGTTTTAATGGGAACAAAAATACGCTCATCTTGATTTTGAAACGTAACCACCCCTCTTTCTTCCATTACTCCAATTACTTTAAAACTAACCTGACCAACTCTAATTCTTTTATTAATTGGATCATCATCTCCAAAAAGTTCTTTTTTGACTTCACTACCTAAAACAGCTACTCTAGCTAAGCTATCAACTTCTTCCCGTCTAATAAAACGTCCGTATTCAACAGCAGTCTCTTCGACATTAACATAATCATGTCCAACTCCTAAATAATCAAAATCCTTTGAATTATTTAAATAACTCATAGTACCTCTGCCCATAATATATGGAGAAACTGCCACAATATGAGGCAGTTTTTCTAAGGCTAATGCATCTTCATATTTAAGAGTAGTTATTTCAATGCCAAACATTGCAGCTGGAGCACCTGATTCATCAGCCGCTCCTGGCAAAACGCCAATTAAATTAGTACCCATTGATCTAACTTGAGATAAAAGTAAATCTTGAGCACTAGCACCAACTGCCATAATAGAGATTACAGCAGCAACACCAATAATAATACCAAGCATTGTCAAAAATGATCGGCTTTTTTGTAAAACTAAATTATCAAGACTGGATTTAATAGTTTGAAATAAATACATTTTCTATTTCTCCAATCCATCTTTGGCTAAATGTCTATTATCTACTCTATGATCATAAACAACTTTGCCATCTTTAAGTTCCAACATTCTACGAGAACATTCTGCAACATATTTTTCATGAGTAACCATTAAAATAGCATGTCCTTCTTCGTTTAAGTCTTGTAAAATCTCCATTACCTCTTGCCCAGATTTACTATCCAAATTACCAGTTGGCTCATCAGCTAAAATTAAACGAGGATCATTAATCAAAGCTCTAACGATAGCAACTCTTTGTTGCTCTCCTCCAGAAAGCTGATTAGATCTATGTTCCATCCTATGAGACAGCCCTACTTTATCTAATAATTTTATTGCTTTTTCTTTAACCTCTTTTTTATTCAAATCGTTAGCATAAATAGTTGGTAATAAAACATTGTCTAAAACAGAAATACGCGGTAAAAGATTATATGATTGAAAAATAAAGCCAACCTTTTTATTCCTAATATCAGCTAGTTTTTCATCATCAAAATGACTAGCATCTTCACCATCAAAAAAATAACTACCTGAAGTTAATTTATCTAAAAATCCAATAATATGCATTAATGTTGACTTTCCAGAACCAGAAGAACCCATTACTGCAACAAATTCTCCTTGTTTAATTTCGAAAGAAACCCCGCGCAAAGCAGGGGTTACTAATTCATCATCAATATAATCTTTAGTAAGATCTTCTATTTTAATAAGCATAATATTACCTTTCTATTATAACTCTTTCCCCTTCTTCTACCCCTTCTATAATTTCTATTGTATTTTCACCCTCTAATCCTGTTTTAATTGTTCTTTCTTCTGATTTTCCATTTTTTAAGACTAAAACATATTTTCTACCATCTGATTCTTTAACAACATAATAAGGCAGATATAAAACGCTTTCTTTTTTATCTGTTTCTATATCTAAGTTAACAGTCATCCCTGACTTAATTCTCTCATCTTCTGCATCAAAAATTGAAGTTATTTGATAATAAATTACTCCTGAAACAACTGTTTCAGCTGGATTAATTTTAATTATCTGACCAGCAAATTTTTCATCTGGTCCTAAAGCATCTAATGTCATTTCTGCTTTATCAGCTAAATTAATTTTAGCAATTTCTGTTTCTGATATATTGGCTTCGATTTGAAAATTTCCAGTACTAATCATAGAAACAATTACTGAATTTGCCTGAGCCGTCTCGCCTACTTCTTTATCTATATTAGTAATAACTCCTGAAACAGGCGCTATTAAAACAGTTTTATTAATTTTTTGTTGAACTTGCATTACATTTGCTTCGGCCTGTCTTACTTCAGCTCTAGCCAAATCAATCTCTTCTTGACGAGCTCCTGCTTCTTTCAATATTAATTCGTTTTCAGCTGTTTTAAGTGCTGCTTTAGCATTATCAAGATTAGCTTGAGCTGTATTAACGTTAATCTGGTTAGTTATTCTCGTAGAAGAAATTGCTTGTTCATAAGAAATTAAGCTGGTTAATTGAGTGTCAATACTGGTTCTCTCTGTTTCAACGCTTGTCTCATGAGCAATAGATACAGAAGAATCAACGCTAGGATCATCCATAGCTGCTCTTAAATATGCCAAAGCATCTCTGATTCTCTTTAATGCTGATTCCATTTTATCTAATGCCGTATCAATATTATCATGACTTGAATCAATTTCAGTTATATTTAAATATTGCTTAGCTATAGCCAAATCGGATTTAGCATTAATCTCTTTGTCTTTAACGTTGGTTGATAAAGAATCATTTCCATTAAAATATTCTTCTCTCATTCCGACAAAAACAATCAAAAGGGCCTGATCAGCTTTAGTATATGAAGTTTTAATAGAATCTAAAGCATCTTCATAGGCTTCATTTAAATCATTCTCCGTATTATTCTGGGCATCAACCAAGGCTTGTTCTTTATTGACTACATCTATCTCGGCCTTATTAACGGCTGATTTATAAATTTGAATATCTTCTAAACGACTCCCAGCTAAAATTTGATCTAATTTTGCTTTAACGATATCTAAAGCTGCTCTAGATGATTGTAATTGAGCACTTAATTCTCCTGCATTTAATCTAACAAGAATTTTACCCAGAGATACTTGATTTCCAACATTGGTATCAATCCCTATTATTTTTCCAGAACTTTCAAATTGCAAATCGATTTGTTTGGCAGGAATAACAGTACCTGTTACTGAGACTCTTTCTATTACTTCTCCTTTCTCAATGTTTAGAATAGTTGAATCATCTATATTTTCTTTAGTAATTCCTTTATAAGCAAAATACCCTCCAATGATAATAACGATAATACTAGAAATAATAATAGTTTTCTTTTTCATAATTTTTAATTTATTTCATAAACGATAGAAACATTTACTTCTATTTTATTTTCTCCTGTTTCTATTGACGGACTTATCTCTCCTCCTCCATCCATCCCATAAACTGCTTTTTCTAAATAATTAAAACTTGGGGTTTGAACTCCTTCATCAAAACTAACAACTCCAATTATTTTTACTCCCAATTCTTCTGCTATTTTTTTAGCTTTAGCTTGTGCTTTTTTAATTGCTTCTGCTCTGGCTTGTTCTTTAAATTCTTCTTCATTGTCTATTACAAAGGACAAATTACCAACCTGATTCGCGCCCTTATCAGTCGCTCCTTGAATAATTTTTCCGACATTATCTAAATTACGAATTTTAACTTCTAGAGATTGTGTTATTCCATACCCAACTAATGTTTGCTTGCCAGATTCTCTTTCATATTCATATCTAGGACGAATATTAAAAGCAGTTGTTTTTAAATCTTTATCTTCAACTTCTAATTCTTTAAGACGGTCAATAATATTATTCATCTTCTTACTGTTATCAAGCATGGCATTGGCGACTGTCTTACTTTCTGTTTTTACTGAAAAAGTAATTAAACCCAAATCTGGTTTTGCGTAAACTTCAGCTGAACCAGATACTGAAAAAGTATTTCTAATCATAACATCTTGGCCAATATATCTATTTTCTTTAATCTTATTATTTATCCCAACCACTCCAGAAATAGTTAAAACTATTAAAAAAGCAGTTAAAGTCCAAACTAAAAACTTAAAATTCCTATGATAATAATTTAAATAATTTTCTTTATTGAATTCCATGTTTTTATTTTTTTAACGAATTGCTTTTAAGAATGGCCCGACAACACCATTAACAAATTCTAAACAACTTTCTCGGTCTGTATAAAACCATACAATAAAACCAAGAATTAAAACTAAAATTAATATTCCTAAAAAAGAACGACTAATAAAAAGTCTAAAAAATTTACTAATCCAAATCTTCTTTTCAGATCTTTCTTTTTGAGCCAGTTTCTTTTCTAAAGAAAAATCATAGTATTTATAAAATTCTATCTTATCAATTAAAAACTTTTTTAAATTATTTTGATGAAAATCACTATCTGGTTTTTGTTCTAATAGCAATAAAAGGCCTGAAAATTTAATAGAATCTGAATTATTAATATTTTTAAAAATTCCTTTCATTTGAGAAATCCAAGTAAACCATTCTGTTTTATCTCCTTTTAAAGAATTCAAAAGACTCGTTCTATCATCTTTATTAAGAAATTTATTAGAAAGCTTTCCTAGCTCTTTAACTATTTTTTTCTTAGAAGGCATTATAAATATAATATCACGAATATATTTTACAAACAACCAATAATTACTAATAAACCAAATATTAAAACAAAATATCCAAAATTAATTTTCTTAGCCAAATGCAATAATAAATTTATTGTTAATAAGCCAAAAATAAAAGAAAATACTAATCCCCAAAACAATTCAATTGAAAATGTAAAATATTTTAAATTAAGAATTATGTTTCCACCTAAAACTATCGGCAAACTCATTAAAAAACTCAATTTTAAAGCATCTTGACTATTAAATTTTCTTAAAAGCAAAGCTGAAACAGTTAATCCAGAACGAGATAATCCTGGTAAGACAGCTAGTCCTTGCATTAGACCAAGTAAAATACTGTCTTTATTATTCAAATTACATATGTTTTTATTACCTTTATTTATTGCCTTAAGCTGTAATAATCCAGTAAATATTAATAAAAAACCAATTATCAAAGTAAGTATTTTAGATGATAATAACAATTCTGATTCTAACCCTATAAAAATTTTCAATAAAGCAAATCCTAAAATTCCACTAATTAAAGTGACGATAATTAAAAACTTAAAAATCTTTTTTGTTTCTAAACTAGCTGATTTATAATTAAATAATGTTTTTATTAAAGACCAAACATCTTTTCTAAAATAAACAAAGGCCGCTAAAAACGTACCAAAATGTAAAAATAAAACTTGTTTTATTGTCTCTTCTAATCCTTGTTCAGCAAAAAAATTTGTTTTTATTAAAACCAGAACTCCTTCGGAACTAATTGGTAACCATTCGGTAATCCCTTGAATAGTTCCTAAAATAATTTGTTCTATCATAATTATCTTATCATTACTTTGTCTTCATATAACTCCGGATCAATTATTCTTTCAAAACAAGTTCTTTCTGCTTCATGAGTCCAATTTTGTTGAAATGAATCATAAACTGAAACTGGTTTTATTCTTTCGGAGGCAATCCCAAAATCATTGCTTGAAGTTTTAAACTCTGCGCATAATTCAAATGATAAAGAATCTATAATATTATATTCATAGATTAATTCAGATTCAGGGTCTTTAGGAACAAAAAATCCAGAAATACTATCTTCTAATTTACTAAGATTTTCAGGAAGCACTTCTTTCTGTATCCAATAATTTATAATTTGATCTTCAATTACTTGAAGATTTTCTACCCTTCTCTCGTCAAATTTTCTATTTCGTTGATCCATTGGAGTTCCAACGATAAAAAAACCAATAATAATACTTACTAAAACTACAATAGAAATAGTCCATGCAAGTATTTTTGGAATTTTAGAACTCATATCTTTTCTTTTCAAATCCCAAATATAATATCCAAAAACAGCCGCTGCTACTAAAAGTACAACAAATATTTTCAAAAAGAATTGTATTGTTAATTCACCGCTTAAGAAATTATAAATAAATATCATTAAATCAATAGCGATAGTAATAGCAGATATAAAAAGAGTAGAGTAAATCAACCCCTTTCTTAATTTTGATTCTCTTTTTTCCAAATTAATAATTAAATCCTTACCCAACAGCCATAAAGTAAAGATATAGGCAGGAACCGCTATGAAAAGTATTGAGGTTGACCAACGAACTAAATCAGCTATTCCTGTGTAATAAAATCTAAGAGGATCAGGAAAGAGAACATTAATATATTGAACATAAAGAACAATAAAACCAACAACGCTCATATAAAAAGCGAGAATATTAAAAAGATTCAAAAAAACATCTTTAGGCGTATTTTTAATAATTATATTATTTTCCATAATTTTATTATATCATATAATAAAAAAAATATACAACAAGTTAATCTATCTCTTTTTCTTTTTTAGTTTTTTTTCTTTCAATTGAATGATCTTTCCTTAATCTAATGCTTTTGGGAGTAATTTCTAAAAATTCATCTTCTTTTATAATCTCTAATCCTCTTTCTAGGGTTATTTCTATTGGAGGAGTTAAAACAATAGAATCGTCAGAACCAGAAGACCTAATATTGGTTAAATGTTTTCCTTTGATTGGATTTACCCACATATCATTTCCTTTTGACACGTCTCCTATAACCATTCCTTTGTAAACATTAATATTTGGATGAATATAAATTCTACCCCTTTCTTCCAAATTCCATAAAGCATAAGCTAATGCTTTTCCATTTTCCATAGACACCATAGACCCAAATTCATGTTTATCAATATCGCCGGCATATTTCTTAAATCCGATTACACGACTTGTAAAGATTCCTTCGCCATGTGTGTCAATAATAAAATCTCCACGATAACCTAGAATTCCACGAGTTGGAATTTCAAAAACTAATCTTTGGAGATTTTGTTCTGGCTTCATATTTATCATTTTACCTTTTCTCTTAGATAATTTTTCAATTACTATGCCAGTCATTTCTTGCGGCACATCAATAATAACTTCTTCATATGGTTCTTGTTTTACTCCATTTTCATTTTTAATAATTACCCTTGGTTGAGAAACTTGCATTTCAAAATTTTCTCTTCTCATGTTTTCTAAAAGAATAGCAATGTGTAATTCTCCTCTTCCATAAATTTTATAATGTCCACTCGTAGTATTGAAATCAATTTTTAAACCAACATTAACTTCTAATTCTTTTTCCAATCTTTCTTTAATCTTACTGCTAGTTACGTATTTTCCTTCTTTACCAGCAAAAGGAGAATTATTTAACATTAATTCAAGAGAAATTGTTGGTTCGTCAATTTTAATAGCCGGTAATATTTCTTGATTTTCATCTTCACATATTGTTTCTCCAATATATATGTCTGGTAATCCAGCTATCATGACGATATCACCAGAAACTGCTTCATCAACTTCTTCTCTGTTTAATCCATAAAAAGTATATAGATTACTTATCTTACCAGTTCTATGTTTATCTTCGCTTTCTTTTATAATAACTGTCATTCCTCTTTTAACTTTACCTTCATATATTCTTCCAATGGCCATCCTCCCTACATAACTGTCATAGGCTAAATTAAATGGTTGCATTCTTAATTGTTTTTGATTCGCCTCGTCACTTGAAGCTGGACTTACTTTTTCCAATATCAAATCAAGAAGCGGAGACAGATCCTCGTCTTTATCATCTAATTTTCTTTTTGCAATTCCTTGTTTAGATACAGCATAAATTATCTCAAAATCAAGTTGTTCATTGCTTGCTCCTAATTCCATAAACAACTCAAGAATCATATCTTGCACTTCTTTTGGTCTTGCCGCTGACTTATCTATCTTATTGATTACTACAATTGGTTTTAAATTTAGTTCCAATGATTTTTTTAAAACAAATTTTGTTTGAGGCATTGGACCTTCTTGTGCATCTACTAAAAGTAAAACAGAATCAATAGATCTTAAGATTCTCTCTACTTCTGAACTAAAATCAGCATGACCAGGAGTATCAACAATGTTTATTTTTGTATCTTTATAAATTAAAGAAGTATTTTTTGAATAAATTGTAATCCCTCTCTCTTTTTCAAGAGTATCTGAATCCATACTGACATTTTCATCAGACATGTTTGTTTGACGCATTAAAGCGTCAGTAAGGGTTGTCTTCCCATGATCTACATGAGCAATAATTGCAATATTTCTTATTTCCATAAAATTTTAGATTTAATAAAAAAATTACATGCCAAGGCATGATTAATTAATTATAATAACCTTATAATTAAGGTTATTACTTTTCAACCTTAACCGCGGTGCCATAGGCAAACATTTCGGAAGCGCCTTTCATTACCACTGAAGTTGTAAATCTAACTCCAATAATTGCATCAGCATTTAAATCCAAAGCTTCATTAACCATTCTATTATATGCCTCATCTCTCGCGTCTTTTGTCATTTCTGTGTATGTTTCTATTTCTCCTCCTACTATACTTTTAAATCCTGCTCCAATATCTCTTCCAATATTTCTTGCTCTGACCGTGCTTCCTTTAACAACCCCCAGAATTTCAGTAATTTTTTTTCCAGGAATTTTATTCCCAGTTGTAATAATTATATCTGACATTTTATTTTTATTCTTTTAATTTTTACGACTTTTAATTTTTTCAATATTATCTTCTTTCTTATTGAATAAAATATAAATTCCAATAATAAGAATTGGAATTCCGTAAATTAACATCCAAAAGTTTTCTAAAATACTAACCTTGATTAAAAATAATCCTAAAAAAATTGAAAAAATGCCAGTTATTGTTCTGCTTATAGTATTCATATAAATATTATATAATAAAATCTCTATTTTTTATAATAAAAAAGAAATCAATAATCCTAAAATAAAAAAGAATAAACCGATAACGATTCTTTCTTTAATTAACTTTTATTTTCGTTTTTTCTAACCGATGAAGAAGTTAACCACAGAATGAATGGTCTTCGAAGTTTATCAATAGACCAATCATTATCTTTAAAAAGAGCTGGCTTATCTTTTTTAAAACACGTAAGCATCATCAAAGTTGCTTGTAAATTAAATGGAGATAACTCATTGTGTTCTAATAAAAATTGTTGCTTTTTAGTCACTCTTATATAATACACTAATTCACTTAAAAAATCAAGGTATTCTATCTGGCTCCGCCCGAAATTAACAAAATTAAAACTTAGTATTTTTAATTATCCTCAAATACTTCTTTTATGCGGAAAATTATAAAGTAAAGCATGCTAATAACAAGTATAACCATGAATACGATCATCCATCCTTTAAGAAATTCTCCAAAATAAAAACCCAAAAGAATTCCAAGGGTAAGTAGGGCTAATTTTAGAATTCCAACTTCCCACCATTTGAAAGTCCAATCTCTAAATAATTTCATATATTTAATCCTTGTTTAATTAATATCGACCTATTTATATTTTACCATTAAAAAATACTAATATCTAGGGTGAATAGGATTTTTACTCGCTCTAGTTTTTTCCACCACCACCACGACCTCCTCCTCTACCATCTCTAGGTCCTTTGCCAAATCCACTTCCTCTGCCTGCTCCCATTCCTCTCCCTCTACTTATTTCTCTTCCGCTAGATGGCTGGGGTTGGTAAGAAGGTAAAGGTTGAGAGTTTGACTGGGATAAAATTTCTGTTTCAGATTTTCTTTCTTTGCCTATTCCTTCTATTGCTCCCATTGGACAAATATTTTCTCCGCCACACTGTTCAAGTTTTTCTTGATCAACAATTTCTGCCTTTCCATCGGCTCCTATTCTAATTACCCCAAGACAATTTGCAATACAAACTTGGCAACCTGTACATTTTGATTTATTTATTTTATAAAGCATAATTTTTTTCAATTTCTTTATTAAATACTTTTGTTATAAGATTCATTATTTTAATTATTTTAAAACGATACCACTTCTCTTCTCTTTATCGTATTCTTCAACTATTTCATTAATGTTTTCTTTAATTATGTCTATTGCTTTCTTAATTTTCGGTTCTCTAATTACAGTGCAAACAAACTTATTTTTCAATCTAATAATATTTGGGCCAAACATTTTTCCCACTAGAACATCAACATTTTTCAAAACAGATGCTGTTGCTTTAGCCTTACCAAAATCTCCACGAATCCTTCCTCTGTCTTCTTTATATTTAACATTTTCTCTTCTTTCTTTAAAATCTAAATTTCCATTTGAATATTTCCATATTTGAAAATACTTAGACATGCCTACATGATCATTTTGTTTTATAAGTTGATCTTGATCTGTCCCAATAGCAAATAGTAGATCTTGTTTAATTTCTTTTATTGCCCTTTGAGGACAAACTATTATAGCATCCTTTAAACAATCCTTATTCTTGTTTTTTATTCTTGCTATCCCATCTAGTATCTCTATCCCCTTTGAACATACGTTTATACAAATTCCACAACCAATACATTTATTTTTAGATATATTTATCATTTTAAATTAATGAATTGAATTTTTTATTATGGTAAGCTCCACTTTCTTTTCCATATCAAATTTTTCATTATTACTTTCTTCATCTTCAATTTTTTGGATAGCATCAAAAGGACAAATTTCTTCGCATTTGCCACACATTTGACATTTTTCTTTATCTATAATTGCTTTGCCATCTTTTCCAATTTTAATTGCGCCATAGGGACAAACATTAATACAAGCTCCGCACCCAGCGCATTTTGATTTCTTGATTTTTAAATTAGTCATATTCTTATTAGGATTATTTTATTAATAGATTAACGAGAAGCATTGGTTTTGATAAATGGGCATTGTTCTTTCTTCGCATTCCCATCTAAAACTTCTCTAATAAATTCATTACAGGATTTAAAACCACATTTTCCACAATTTATATTAGGAACTAAATTTTTTAATTTTTTTCCAGCTAAGTATCTTTCTTGCACTTTTTTTTCATCAATTATTCTGTTTCCATAACAATAACCGCAAATTGCGGAAGGCATAGAATGCTTTAGGGTAAGCTTCTTACTTTTAATTTCAGATGATAATTTTATATATTCAGCAATATCAAATGCGCCTTCTCCAGTAAGTCCGTTAGTTTCAACTATTTTTGTTCTAGTGTTAACTTTTAAAATTTTTGCTCTAAAAATTTCTCTTTCAGCTTGAGAAATTAAATCGCCCTTACTAACAGCAACAATATCTGCGTCAGTTAAAATAGGACCATAACGAGAAGGATCTCCTGATGTGATATCTAAAACATTAATTCCTAATCCTTCTTTAATATACGGGGAACAACGAAGACATAGACCAGCAGTTTCTAAAATAATAATATCTTTATCTTGGTTTTCTTTGATTATTTTCGGAATTTCTAAGGCCGTGTAATGGTCAGGACAAAGTTCTCCAGCTAACTTTTTAGCAGCTGGAATTTTATATTTTTTTGCAATACGTTCATCGTCTAATGTTCGTAAACAATCAAATTTAATATAAAATAACTTAAAATTATCTTTTAATTCTTGAATTATATATTTAATTATACTTGTTTTTCCTGAACCTGGTGTTCCGGCAAAAATTATAAATTTCATAGTATTTATTATTTCTATGTATTGTTCTTCATTTTAATTGGTTCACAATATATTTCTACATTTTTAATTTCTTCCCCTTGCCTTACTCTTTTTCTTATTCCCAAATTATAACTTTCTATCCAATTAAGATAATGCGCAATACCCTTTTCTTTTAAGGTAGTGTTCAAAATTTTAATAATGCCTCCATTTTTAATAATAATTCTCTTATTGGCATTTAATGCTAAACTAGGATCATGAGTAACGATTAAAATAATTTTTCCTTCTTTTACCAAAGTTTTAATTGCTTCTTCTTTTTTTATACCAGCATTTTCTATCTCGTCAATCAAAATAATAGGAGAGATACTAATATTTGCAACATCTGAAACCATTAATGCTCTGCTTTGTCCACCAGATAAATTTAATAGATTCATTTTAGGGGAAATTGGTTCACCAGTAATTCTATTAGCTTCTTCTATTACTTCTTCAAGTAATCCCTGTCTTGACTTTTTACCACGAGATTCTAAATGTAAACGTAAAAAATCTTTAACAGATATATCTGTTAAAAAGTTCATACTTTGGGCTAATGAAGCAATCAGTTTTCTTTTCGGGTTAAATCTTAATTCCTTGTCTGGAATTTTATTATTAACTAAAATTCTTCGTTTACTTTTGGTATCTTTCTGAGCTAATCTTTCAATATCATAAAGGAGCTGGCTTTTACCTGCTCCAGTGTTCCCAACGATAGCTATTATTTCTCCTTTTTTTATATTAATTCTTTTAAAATTCTCTTTTTTACCAAATTTATTTATTCCTGGTAAAATTGTAATTTTCTCAATTTTTTTACTCATTTTTATCTTTCTTCAAATTTTTTAAGGTTTTTATTCTCTTTCACTATCTTTATAGCTTTCCCTTCAATCAAAGCATTGGTGATTTTTTTATAAGCTGAAGTCAAAATTCTTTGGAAAGTACTTCGAGAAGTTTTCATCATCTTAGCCGCCTCGGTTTGATCTAAATCTTCTTTATTCTTTAACCTTAATGCTTCTATTTCTTCAGTGGTTAATTCAACCATATTCAAAAATCTCATTGGTACTCCCTGTGGCTTAAAATAGGTTATATTTGGATTAAATCTTATTTTTCTACAAAGTCTAGGTCTTGCCATGTTATTCTCTCTTTAGATTTATATTGCAAATCGGACATTTTAAAGATGAGCAAGGGGTTCCTTCTTGATGTGGTGTTTTATAATTACATTTTTCACAAACACATAAACCATTTGGTCCTTTTCCAGATGCTTCTTCAATCTTATCTTTGAATCTTCCTTTCTTTTGCCAGCCAAATCCTTGACCAAAATTAGGTTTATAAAATCCAGTTTCTATTTCATGGCTAACAATTTGGATAGCAACATATTCAAGATTTTCTATTGATTCTATAAGCTTCTCTCTCAATCTGTTAGAAATTTTAGTCGCTTCTTCTACCTTCAAGTTATTCGGCAATTTCATTTCTAAATTAGCGTTTATAGTAGAACCCTTTTTTTGTGTTTTTAAAGTATCTATTTCAATGTTCTGCTCTTTAGCAATTAATTTTATTTTTTCTTCTATTTCTTCTCCAGCTGAAACATCAAGCAAAGAATCAATTGCTTCCTTTCCTAATGAAAAAGATTCTTTAATAATATATAAACCAATTAATAAAGCTAAAACCGAATCAACATAAATCCAGTATTCAGTAAAAAATAATCCTACTAAAACCATTAATGAAGCATAAACATCAACTCTAGAATGAACTCCGTCAGACAATAGGGCAACTGAATTCTCTTTTTTGCCATAATGAATTTTTAATCTTGCCATTATTTCATTAATTACAGCTGAAATTAACATCACTCCTAAAGCCAAATATCCAATAGTTACAGGAGAAGGATTTTTAAATCCACTGATTGACTCGATTAGAATAAACAATCCTGTTAAAAACAAAATTATAGTTATTACCAATCCAGCTAAAACTTCAAATTTATAATGACCGTAAGGATGTTTTTTATCTACCGGCTTTTTAGCTATTTTGATACCGATAAAACTAATAGCTGATGAGAATATATCCATGCCTGAATGCAACCCATCAGCAAAAACAGCGCTAGACCCAGATATGAATCCAACTATTAATTTACCTCCGGCTAAAAATACATTAGCCAATATTGAAATTATTGCTACTTTTTCTTTCATAGTTTTAATATTGCATTTTGAGCAGCTGAGATAAGAGGATAAGCAGTTGGAGAAGACGTTAAAAGAGGATGAGTTGCTATTTGCCAAGTACTAAAATCAAAAAGCGAAGCTTTTTGCTGAATAGCCATGGCTAATATATTTAACATTTCACCAATACTTTCTGGCCCCACAATTTCTCCGCCTAAAAGCAAATTTTCAGAAGATTTAGCAAAAATTAATTTTACTTTAATTAATTCGGTATTTGCTAATTTTGCTGGATGATGATTGAGTGCTTGGCCTTCTCCAATAATATAATCAAATCCTCTTTCTTTAGCTTTCGTTTCTGTTAGACCAACTGTTCCAAAAGCCAAACCATTAATAGAAGTTGAGAAAGCACCAACAGTCCCTTTGTTCTCTCTAATAATTTTTAATTGGTATAAATTACTAGCAACGATTCTGGCCTCACTAGTTGCAACAGAAGCAAGCATTACTGATGTGTTTTCACCAGTAATAAAATCTTTAGTTTGAGCACAATCACCTACGGCAAAAATATCCAATACATTTGTTTTTAAATATTCATCAACCCATATCCCGCCTTTTTCTTCTATTTTAATACCAGCTTCTTTAGCCAAGTCAATATTAGGACAAGCTCCAATTGATAGAATCACTAAATCAGCAGATATTTTCTCCCCATTATCCAGTTCTACATATTCTACTTTTTTATCACCGCCTATTTCTTTTATCTTACTACCAGAATATATCTTAATTCCCATATCTTTTATTTTTTCTTCGGCCATTACTGCAAATTCTTTATCAAAATTAGTTATAAGACAGTTATCAAGCATTTCAACAATACTAACATTTAAATCTTTAATGCTGCCTAATTCTTCGGCAAACTCAATGCCAATAAAACCACCACCAATAATGACTATTTTCTTACTTTTTAAAACTGCTTCTCTAAATTTATTTAAATACTCATAATCCTTTTTTACCAACCAGACTCCTTCTTTTTCTATACCAGGAATAGGAATTAATTGTGATTTTGAGCCAAGTGCTAAAATTAACTTATCATAGCTATAAGCATCTTCATTCTTAAGGATCACTTCTTTTTCTTTTGACTTTATCTTTAGCACCTCCCCTATAATCAAATCAACATTATTATCTAATAAAGATTTATCAGGCATTAAATTTTCGTCAACCGAATTTAAACTATTAAAAATATAAGGGATACCGCAAGGAATAATGCTTTTTTGTTCCTTTCTAATTAAAGTTATCTTTTTTGATGGATAATTTTTTTTGGCAGTTACGGCCGCTACTACTCCAGCAGGTCCACCACCGATAATTAAAATATCTGTTTTCTTCATTTTTTTGTTGAATTTATTTGATTAATTATTCCTTGAAATGTTTTTTGATAATTTGGATTGATTTCAACCACTGGTTTCATTTCTACGGTTGAGTTAACAAAATCTTTTTTATAAGGAATTTTTCCAATAATTGCAATATTCTTTTCTTTAGCAAATTTTTCTATTTTTAAACAAAATTTTTCTGATAGATCGTGTTTGTTAATAACTATCCCATGTTTAATTTGAAAATGATCAGCTAAATATAATACTCGTTTTAAATCATTCAGGGCGGATGGGGTAGGCTCAGTAACAGCTACAATGTAATCAGTGCCAACTAGTGAAGCAATAACAGGGCAACCAATCCCAGCTGCTGAATCTATTAAAACAATCTCTATTTTTAATTTTTTATTAATCTCTTCAGAACGTTTTCTAACTTCGGCAACTACTTCTCCAGAAGCTAATTCACCTAATTTAAGTTCGCCTGAAATTAAATTCACATTGTGGTTTTTCCCTGTATAAATTGTACCGATTACTTTTTTGCTTTCTGAAATAGCATTTTCAGGACAAGAAATAATACAGGCCTTGCAACCAATACAAATATCTTTTACAAAAGCCGGATATCTATTTTTTACAAAAACAATTGCATTCTGTTTACAGACAGAAGCACATTTCCCGCATTTTGTACATTTGCTAAAATCCCATTTAGGTATGGACTGATAAATTTTGCTATATTCTTTTTTTTTGATGGAAAGTAAGAGATGATCGTTAGGGCATTCTACATCAACATCTAATAAGGCAGTTTTATTATTTTTAGCAAATTCAATTGCTAAAGAAGTAGCCATCATTGATTTGCCAGTACCTCCTTTTCCACCTGTAACCGCAATTTTCATGTTTTATGTTCTTCACAAGCGTCTTCTTCGCCTGCTTTTTTAAGTTTATTATTTTGCCACAAATTAAAAATTTCTTTTACTGTATCTACTTGATATACATATACATCAATTTCTAATTCTTTACATAAATTAATCGCTCTTGGACCGATTCCCTTGCATAGCAAGACATCTGCTCCATGTTCTTTCATTAATTTAGGAGGCAAACCAATGCCGCCTGAATGCTCACTAATATTGTCTATAATTTCAATAACCTCTCCCTTCTCATTGAGGAAGGTATAAGTCAAACAACGACCAAAATGTTCAGCTATTTGATCGTCTAATCCTTTCTTACTGTCTGTCGGAATAACTATTTTCATCTTAATCAACTTTTTTAAGTTTTCCATCTATAAATTCCTGCAAAACATCTTTTATAATACCCTCTCCAGAATAAATTTCAATATTGAATTGTTTTAAAACATCTAAGGCTCTTGGTCCTACGCTTCCTGTTATTACAGCCTGAATATTTTTCTCTGCCATTAATTTAGCAGTTAAAACACCAACGCCGCTCATTTGATCCGCATCTGTATTTTCTATTGCTTCTGTGCTGATTATTTTACTATCTTTGATTTCAGCAATAACAAAATATGGACATCTGCCAAAAACATCAGAAACATTACTTTCAATATTTTTGTCTGTTGAACTTATTGCTATTTTCATATTATTCTCCTATTTAATTTTATTTTTGACCTTTAAGTTCGGCTAAACGAGACTTAAGAGCTTTTAATTCTTCTTCTAAAATCCCTGTTTCTTCTGAAAGCATTTCTGCTTCCTCTTTTTTAGAAGGGACTGAATTAGAATAATATCCCCCAAATCTTCTCCAACCAAAGCCCTGTCCACGACCATCTCCTCTACGGCCATAAGCTGCACCACCACCACAGGGACCTAGCCCTTGACCACTTCCAGGACCATAACCTGAAGGACCTGTTCCATTAAATCTTGGCATATATTTTTATTTAAATTAATTATGTTAGTTATGATAGCCCGACTTTTTATATTGACTATCTGTTATAAGCATATACCCATAACTATATCGTGTCAAGGGATTTTTATTAACATTTAAAAAAACAAAAAATCCTAATATTTAACAGTTAATCAAAACCTGTCTTTTACTAACCAACCTATAAGTTTTCCATTCAAAATTGAGAAAATAATAATATATAGAGATAAAATTACTGTAAAGCTCAAACCAAAATAATAAATCATTACTGGCAGAAAAGGAATTTTTACATTCCTATTATACAAAAAAACCGCTAATAAAGAATTTTTCATACCTCCCTTTTTTATCTCTCCTAATAAAGGGAAAAGAATATAAGGTGGACCTGAAACAAGAATTCCAGAAATTATTGCATAGAGCCATCCTTTAATTCCTGATTCTTTTCCTAGGTACTTTCCTATTTTATCTCTAGTAAAATATAAATTAACTAAAACCATCACTACAAAAACAATGACTAAAATCGGAACTATTTTAATAAGCATCTGTAAAAAATCAAAAAAGGCGTCTTTGATAATAGAAAAATTAAATAGAGCGATAACTAAATAGATTACTAAAACAATTATTAAAAATTTTACTCCTCCGCTTATTCTATTTTTATTTATTAATTTATTCATTAAAAAAGACTCAAGGTTAGAATAACTAAAATAGAAATAATAATCGCAAAAATAAAATTAAGAATATTTCTAATAAAAGCAAAGCGTTTGCCTAAAAATTTTGCTTCTAATGGCAACATCGCGATACCAACCGTAGTCCATGTCATAATAAAGGCAGTAATAGCTATTAAACTAATTCCCTCTTTTAGTAATTCTCCACCAACGATATAACTTGTTATTGGAATGCCAAACGAGAGACTCCCTGCCAAAGCCCCAACCAAAGGATCTAATATCAAATTGCCGGTAAATAATTTTGAATAATAACCCTTGGCAAAAAGGTTTATTAAATTAACCAAAAGCAAAATACCTATCATAATAGGCAAGGAAGCTTTTAGGGTTTGAGCAGCTTTGGAAAAAGCTTCTTTCAAAAGAGATTGTTTGTTTATCAATTCCATAATTTTATTATATCATCATTAAGTTCAAATACCCAATTAATATTCTACTCTCGGTACAAAAAACCGTCCTGTATTACTACAGAACGATTCCTCATAGAAATTAGTTGGCTAGGCGTATCGGTAATGATTATTTTGACGATGCCCCCGAGGCACTCTCTGCTGTCTTCGCGCGAAAGACTGTCTTCCTCTCCGAAATTGAGGTTGTTCCGCGTGAGGCTGTTTTGCTCTTTCTGGAGGAAGCGTTGGCAGAGACAAAATTGGAATGGACTGGCGAATTAATTGTTCAATTTTTCTAATACCCGCTTTTTCAGAAGAAGTAACAAAAGAGATGGCTTTTCCATAACAACCGACTCTCCCCGTTCTTCCAATGCGATGAACATAGTCTTCCGAACCATGAGGAAAATCAAAGTTAATCACTAATGAAATATCTTTTACATCAATCCCGCGAGAAGCAATGTCTGTTGCGACCAAAACGCGAAATCTCCCATTTATAAATCCATCAAGCGCCACCTTTCGCTGCGATTGAGAACGATTAGAATGAATTTCTGTCGCCGTATGGCCCATATTTCGAATGTCGCGAGCAATGCGCTTCGCTCCATATTTAGTTCGAGAGAAAATGAGCGTTTTGTCTTTTTGATACTTCTGCAATATAGAATCCAATAAACGCATCTTATCGTTCTTCGTGACAATAAAAACCTCTTGCTCCACGGTTTCTGATAATGTCCCTTGCGGAGCAATTTCAATTCTGATTGGCATTTTCATAAATGAACTAGCTAATAATGGAATCGATTTCGGCATTGTTGCAGAAAATAACATTGTTTGCCGTTCTACTGGTGCAGTTTCTAATATTTTTTTAATCTGTGGTAAAAAACCAATATCAAGCATTCGATCAGCTTCATCAAGAATAATAATGTTCACTCGATTAAGACTATAAACTCCCTGTTCTATCAAATCAGCCAACCGTCCCGGAGTAGCAACAATAATATGAGGATTATTCTTTAGAGCATTTACCTGTCTATATTGAGGAGTTCCTCCAATAACCACAACGCAACGCAATCCCAAAGGAAACCCAATTTGTTTAATTGCTTGTTCTACTTGAAGGGCAAGTTCACGTGTTGGAACTAAAATTAATCCCTGTCCTTTGTCTGAAATAATTCGTTGAATTATTGGTATGGCAAAGGCTAATGTTTTACCTGTTCCAGTTTGAGCAATACCAACAATATCTTTTTTTTCTAAAGCATCTGGAATAACCTGATACTGAATTGGCGTTGGAATATTAAATCCCTTTTTTGTAAGTATCGCAATAATTTTTTCGTTTATTCCAAGGTCACTAAAATGACCAATGGATGGTTTTGATTGTGTCATAAAAAAAAATGTGACCCAATATCCCTTGGGGTCACAATGACACAAAAAGAGTCGAGTCAATTAAAGTAATTTAACTAATTTGTAGTATACTAAAAAAAATATATTTTGTCAATAGAATATTAGCTAGATACTCTTACTTGCAGCTATTCCTGCAATATATCCGGTTGTCCAACAAATTTGAAGATTAAAACCACCAGTTGGTCCGTCTAAATTAATAATCTCACCAGTAAAATATAAGTTTTCAATAATTTTTGATTTCATTGTTTTAGAATCAATTTCTTTTAAATCTATACCACCGCTAGTTATTATAGCTGAATTAAAACCAGCTAAACCTCTAACATTTAAAATAAGACCTTTTAATGTTTCAATAATTTTTTTACGTTCATCTTTAGTAATAACATTTAATTTTTTGTCCCTATCTATCCCGGTCAGACGAAGTATTAAACCACCCATTCTTTTAGGCATAAGATTAGGTAAATAATTTTTAAAATCCTTATTACTCTTAAAATCACGCTGTAATCTTTTATCTAAAGTTTCAATACTTAAAGCTGGTTTTAAATCAATTTTTAAAATTACTTCTCCCGTATTTAATAACTCGCCTATTTTTTTACTTAAATCAATAACAATCGGACCACTAATTCCAAAATGCGTAAAAAGCATTTCTCCGAATCGTGAATCCTGCTTTTTATTGTTTTGAAAAACAGATACACTTACATTTTTTAAACTTAATCCTTGTAAATCGCTAGGCCAATTTTCTTTAGTTTTTACAGGCGTTAATGCTGGTTTAGGGTCTATAACATTATGACCTATTTGCTGAGCCCATTTATAACTTTTGCCATCTGAACCAGTTCTAGGATAAGATTTTCCACCAGTAGCTAAGATATATGAATGAGCAATTATTTCTTGACCTTTCAATCTTATGCTCTCTATTTTTTGACCATTCATCTCAAAACCATTTACTCTTTGACCTAATAATATCTCTACTTTATTTTTATTTAGATATTTTAATAAAATAGTTAAAACATCATATGACTTATCCGAAACAGGAAAAACTCGCTGACCTCTTTCTATTTTAGTTTTTAATCCTATTTTTTCAAAAAATTTAATAGTTTCTTTTGGTCCAAAAACTGAAAGAGCTGATAATAAAAATTTTCCTTTTTTACCTAATTTATCAGCAAAGATTCTATCTTTAAACTCAGCCTGCGAGAGATTACACCGACCGCCACCTGTAATTAACAATTTTTTACCTAAACTCTCATTTTTTTCAATTAAAAGAACCTTAGCTCCTAATTCAGCTGCTTGGCCAGCAGCCATCATGCCAGACGGTCCTCCACCAATTATTGCTATATCAAAATATTCTTTTCTCATAAGAAATGGGTCAGGAGCCTTTTTTTTTGCTCTTTATTATACCTACAATACTGATAATAACAACTAATACTCCTATCAGCTGTCCTCCAGGGCTATCATCAACTCCGGCATATATAAACATGAGTACACCGATTAGTATTGCGAGAATAAAATATAGCATTTTACTTTTAGTCATATAAATAAACCTTACCACATAAACAAAAAACCACCTATTTTAATAAATGGTCTTTATTTAACTAAAAAGGCTCCTGACTCCATTTTGCATAAAGAGAATCTCAGGCCTCCCCGTCTGTCCTGCCGAAAAGGTAGGGATTGTTGCGAGAAGCGCCTAAGATTTTCTTATAGAGAATAAGAATCTTACCAACCAAAGTTCATCCCAAAACCACGATGAGAACCTCTGGAACCTCTATCCATTTTACCGTTGGTAAATCGCTCTTCCATGGATTGTAAACGATTATCGGCTTGATCCTGACTAATAACACCATTATCTACTAGTGTTTGCATATGGTTTTGCGCCTGCTCTTTTCTCCCTTCTATCATTCCTTCTTGAAGTTGTTCTTGGGTAATTCCCTCTGCTTCGGCTATTTCTTTAAAATTTTTGCCTTCAGCCCAGTAATCTTTCATCTCATCAACGCTAATACCAAAAAGTCCAGCTTTGTTCTCAAACATTGTTTCTTGATGTTGGACAATTTCTTCGGGCGTAGCGTTATTAACCCCACCCAACCAACCATGAGCTGAAGCAATTCCTGTACCAGATAAAAATAAAGCTAGGACTGGCAAGATTGCATAAGCAAGATATTTCTTTTTCATAATAAAACTCCTTTACTATTTAATCTTCTCGACCTTTAATTTGGTCTATCTACTTATTAATACAAGTAAAGAAACTTTTTATTTCATCCGAGGTATCGGATTATGAGGTCGACGCTGAAAAATCTCAAATTGTTTATCAACCTTACGAACACCAAAGGCTTGTATTGTCTCATTCTTCCGCTTGCCTAGAACTATCACTCTATCGTCTTTTTTGATAATCGGGCTACCTAATCGAGAAGGAATGGTTGAAGTAGCCACAACGGTTAATATTTCGCCTTTAGGTGTTTCCAGATGAAAACCACTATCCATCATATCAAAAACAATACCATAATAGACATCACCTAATTTAGGCATACCAAAATCACGATAAAATCTACCCATCATCGGCAATTTTCTTTCTTGGGCTTTCCAAAAAAAATCTGGATGCAAATGAGTTCTACTCATTGCAAAACTGCCTAAAAAAGTGAAGATAATGATGAATAAGATTGAATAAAGAATTGGCCTACGATAGGCAAAGGAGAAACGCTTAACCAATATTTCTAGGACGCCAATTAGAATTATCGTTATTAAGATCAAAAGCCAAGGTAATGATTTAAAGAAAATTCCAATGACTGGTAAGCCAAACCTAGGTAAAAACCATGCTCCACTAGCTCTTAAATTAAAGAAGATAAAGCTAACTAGAAACAGAACAAAGAAGGCCACTAATAAGGTCGTCAAAGCAATCAAAACAGCCTTTAAGATAAAGTATATCTTGGGTCGCATCTTTATTTGCTCTTTTTTTATTTTATTAAAAATCTTATCACTTATTGAATTCATATTTTTGAAAAAGAGATTTCATAATCTTCTTGCCTCTTTTTAATCTAATACCCACTGTAGCCATCGGAATATGTAAAACATCAGCAATCTCCTTATAAGTTAATTCTTCAAAATAATATAAGACTAATGATTCACGATATTTGGGACTTAACTTATCAAGACATTTTTCCAACATCTGACTAAGTTCTCTCTGATTAGTTTCTTTATCAGCGTTCTCTTTAGAAACAGAATAAGGCCATAGAACGTCTAAATCAAAGAAAGGCAATGGCTCTTTCTTCTTCTTAATAGCATTAATAAATTGATTATGGGCAATACGATAAAGCCAAGCAGAAAACTTTCTTGAAGCATCAAAACTTTGAATATTGGTATATGCTTTAATAAATACTTCCTGAACCAAATCTTCAATGTCATTATTATTAAAGAGAAATTTTCTTCCATAGCGCAGCATTTTCTCCTGATATCTTTTAACTAATATACCAAATGATTCAAGTCCGCCTGACTGAACCATACGCACAATTTCTTCATCTGAGAGTTGATCTAATGATTTAAACATATATGGTCCTTACTCTTTAATACAATAAATTTCACTTTTTATTTCAAATACATTCTATATTTTAATCAAAAAATTATTCTAAAATCTTTTTTCTTCATATGGTTTAATTCTATCACTAACAAATTCCAACGTCCACAATTTCTATTAAAAATAACCGCATAGATAGACGGTTATTTTAAGCGTTCACCCGATGGGACCATTTTCGAACTTTTCTATGAATTTCTAAAGCCCTTAATTAATAATTAGTATTGAAAAATTTAGCACAGAGGCAAAACTGACCCAAAGGATATAAGGCAGTAAAAGATAAGCAGCGATTTTAGAAATCTTATAAAAACTAATAATGGTTAATAAAATTGCCAGCCAGAGGATAACTATTCCAATAAAAGCATAAAGAGGAGATTGCAAGCCGAAAAATAGAAAAGACCAAAAGATATTTAATACTAACTGAACACAAAAGATAAAAACTGCTATTTTTATTTTTTTATCTTCCAATCCTCTACTCCATACGAAATAGAGAGAAATACCCATTAGTAAAAACAAAAGTGTCCAAACAGGAGCAAAAATCCAGTTTGGCGGATTAAAACTCGGTTTTTGGATTGTAGTATACCAAGTTGAAATCGCAGGCGAAGTAAATAATGCCCCTATAGCTCCTGCTCCCTGACAAATTAAAATAGAAACTATTAGTTTGAAAATCTTAATTCCCTTACTCATATATTTATTATATCAAAAAATTGTCTAACTGAATAGGGACAAAAATGTCGGCTCCGAGAGTAAAACAAAGCTAGAATGTGTTGAGCACCCAATAAAACCTACCTTTTAATTTTTTATTTCTATGTCGTCAATCTCCTCAATAAAAACAGGGTTTTCTCCAAGAGTTAAAGTAATATTTCCACCACTCGCTGTCTTTATTTCTATATTAAAAGCAGTGTTATAATCAATCACTTCTTGCCCTGTTTCATATTTTGGAACCGCTTCTGTTATTTTTACTGAATTATAATTTTCAACATCTAATGAAATTGTTTTGTCAGTTGAGCTATCGCTCCATGCAACCCAAGTTGATTCACTTGTTTCTTTATTAGTAAATTTGTAAACATAATTTCCTGAATCCTGGATTATTTCGACACTAGTAAGGCCTTCTATTTTATCTATCATTAATTTGAATGAATAATAGGCAAGCTTTTTGACTCCTTCGCCACGATCATAAGGATCATTATCATCGCAAGATTGAAATTCTTTGTTCCCGTCATAAATAAGTCCTGTATAATCGAAAATACAACAATCGCAACCAAAACCTTCTTTTATGCCCCACGCCCAAAGGACTTTTTCAATTCCCTCTCCAAAAGCAACAGTATATCTTTTTATAAGTCCTTCTGCTTGTTGAGATTCTGTTTGATAAGGCATTTCATGTCCTTCTTCAGTTGGTTCACCAGAATACGTACCTGTTTCTGTAATCCAAAATCTTAACTTTTCTAAATCAAATCCCCCAGTTTGCAAACCATCTTTTAGATAATCCATCTCTGTTTGAATATTTACATAATCATCTGCTTCGCCAAAAAAGTGCTTATCAATAATATCCACATATTTTCCGCCTAATGCATTGTAAACTGGAGGATACAGATCTTTGGACGAATCTCCTGCAATCAATACTTGACATTCAGGACAAGCAGCTTTGACTCCAAGATAAGTGAGCTCTTGAACTTTTGCATATTTAGTCGCGTAATTATTGTTGTCCCTGCATTCCTTTCCAAAACAAGCATCAGTCACTTGATTGCATGTTTGCCAATATTTAATTGGATTTGCTTGCAAGGTATTTATCAGTAATTGGCTTGGATATTCATCATCACCCAAGTTGTAGCAGTCAGGCGCATTTTCAGTGCATCCTAGATCAGAGTCGCCATCATAACGCTCTACTAATCTTTCTACAAATTCTTGATATATTTTCTGCTCTTCCACATTTTTGAATTCACTATCTGAATTTTTGGTTCTCCCCCCTCTAAATGGGCATACATTACGCATCATTGTAATGCTAGTAACTCTGGATAATTTTTCTTGTTCATCGTCGTAATTTATTGTGCCTCCTGAATCTGGTCTCTCTGGATGGGGTGGTGCTGTAGCTGCTTTGAATCTAAAGTTTCCATTTTTATTTATATCTAACCAGTTCCAAACAAAGTAAACACCTTCTCGATTAAAATCTATTCCCAAATCCTTTGCGTATGTATATCCTTCCAGACTAGAGGGGTGAATACCAAAAGAAAAATCATATTCTGTCGTTTTAATACTCCCCATATTAATAGTGTTGCTTGGCTGAGAGTTGTCTTCTTTGATAAAAAAGTCCCAACTCATCAACATAAAAAATATAAGCAAAACTAAAGTTAAGATACTGCTAATTGATATGAGTAATAGCTTCTTATTCATTATTTTTGTTAATAAATTTAATTCTTTTGTGGCAACTCTATCCCGCATTCTTCAGCACATTTCATAGGTATTTCTCCGCCTTGGACACATTCATCCATGCATTCTTTGTCTTCGTTGCTTAATGCTGACTTTTGCGTTGGTTGTTGTTGCGTTGGTTGTTCGTTTATCACTGCAGATTGCTCTTGTTCTACTTCTTGCGTTTCGCCATTAGCACTTATCACATCCCAACTTATAATGAAAAATGTTGTTACTAAAATAAGTGTCAGAACATTTACCACAACTATAATCCATAAAAGAGCATTATTATTATTTTCGTACATATTATTTACCTCCTTTTCTTTTATTATTTTAATTATACTACCTCAGCTAACTTAACAAAAGTTGATAACCAGACAAATAAAAAACCACCTAGATATGGCGGCTTATGCTAGCTCCCCATCGAGAATAACGTTAGAACTATTATACAGCGACAGAATAAGCGTGTTTATATTCCAGATTTAAGATCAGTAGCGTAAAATTATAGGCAAAAAATATACCCAAGATATCAAACTAACTTTGACTTGTGTCTTAAATACACCATTAATTAAAGGAATTATTCCACTTCCTTGTCCATATTTATAGAATTAATTAAATTATTCTTTGTCTAATTTATCTAATTTAAGTCCCTTAACGCCATAAAAAACCACCAAGGCAATTATCAGAAAATCAATAACTATGGTAATAAAATGGCCCCAAAGAATTTCAACTGACCCGACGTTAAGCGTAGCAGCGGATAAACCACCAGCTTTCCCAAGAAAAACTCCAACAATCGGGTTAATTATATCCGAAACCAATGCTGCTACTAATTTTGACACGGCAGCACCTAAAATAAAACCAACCGCCAATCCCACAACTCCTTGTTTTCTTATAAATTCAATAAAACCTGATTTCATATTATTATTTGATTAGTTTATTATTTGTAAATATTCCGACCTTTAATATTTTCATTATATCAAAAAATCGTCTTTTTGAAGATTTTTACGGCTCCCCATCGTGGACGACGTTAGAACTGAAATTATCAAATTAAATAAAGAGGCCCGTTAAGCTAATCCCAGAACCTCGAGATTATTCCTATTTAAAACCACGAAGATATAGTTTCTCAACTCTTTCACGAGCCCAAGGAGTCTTACGTAGAAATGTCAAACTAGATTTAATGCTTGGATTATCATTAAAGCAATTTATCCGTATCATATCACCAAGATCTTTCCAACCGTACTTTTCAATCAAAATTTCAAGGATTGTTTTAAGGGTAATACCGTGTAAGGGGTTCTTTGGCTGGAGAGTTGTATTTTTAATCAGATTTTTTATTTTCATAGTACAAAACCATTCTATCTAAATACCAAAGCTTAAACACGCTTGATAATATGGTTGAAAAAATTGTTACTTCCAGTAAATGACTGTATGCCCCATAGACAAGTATAAAAAAGAAAAGTCCATTAAATAGATTTAGTACAGTCGGAAAGTCTTTTTGCAATACACCCTCTTTGGTCCACAGCTCTTCTCCCAAGATAGATTTACTCATCCAATTGTTCTTACTTTTTGGTTCTGGGAAAAGAATCGGATTAACCGCAAAAAAAGCTAGCAGAACTAACAATAGATACCAGTCTTGAGTCCAGATTGGGAAAGGTATTAGGAAAAAGGCAATTATACGAGTCCATCCACTTAGTGGATTTGTATGCCTTCTCCAGATTTTTTCATTGAAGATTTTCATTAATTTATTATATCAAAAAACAACAGGTTTGAACATGAGGAAAGTTCTGTTGAGGGTAAGAAAAAATATCGCTTAATAAGGCGATATTTTTGGTGGCTCCCCCGATGGGACGATTTTCGAACTTTTTTTACAGAAAATCAGGTGCTCGTTTACGGTTAAGACCCCGCCCACGGAGTCCCGAAGATGCCAACGGCAAGTTCTGCCCAAATAAGAAAAAGAGCTACCATAATCATAACACCTACAACAACTCGGTATGCAATAGTGTCACTTTTTCTTATAAAGAACTCATATGTGAGACCAGCACCGAGGAGGAGGACACCAGCGATAATAAAGTCAGCCAGATTCCAATTCACTTGATTGGTGAACCGCATCGCCAACAAGGGCATCAGTAATATAAGAATTACCATTAATACAATACAAATGATATTTTTCTTCATATGCCCCAATCCTACCACACAAACAAAAAACCGCCTAGAAATAAACGGTTTTAAATTAGCTCCTCATCGTGGACGACGTTAGAACTAAGATTATGGAAGCTGGAGAAATTTATATCCCTGATTTAAGTCTATAAGCTTAAAATTAAGTTTTACCCTACCCCGCTACTCACTATTTCTAATTTTTCAAGTTTTTCTTTTTACTGAAGATAAAAATATATAAAATTTCCAACAAAGCCAATGTGTTAATTACAAGAAGCGCGGCAAACCACCATTTTTCGTTTTGACGAGCGGACTTCCATAAAGCTATTCCTTTCCAGGATAAAGTCCATAAAACTACTAATAAAATTGCCCATAGATTATTTATGATAAATTGCTCCATAATATTTTTTATTAATTTATTATTTCTTTTACAGTTTTATTATTATACCATAAAACAAAAATCTAAGAAAGATTCTCGGATTAAAATGCTCCGCATGCTGAACGACGTTAGAACCTATTTGTTAGAAAATAAAAAAGACCGTTTAGGATTTCTCCAAGGCTAATCGGTCTTATTAAAGCCTTTTATATTTTTTACCCTTAAAGATAAACCCATCTTTAGTATCTTCGAACTCAAGATCAAGGTTAATATGCTTGCTAATTTCTTTAATGGACTTTAATCCAATTCCGAAATTAACTTTATTTCTAAATTTCTTTTTAGGCTTAATGCTGTTATCGAAAAGAGAACCTTGCCCAAAATCCTTTACAATAAAATTAATTCCTTCTGGATCTTCGTTTATAATTAAAATCCCTTGTTGTCCTTCTGAATGATCATATATATTCTTAATGATCTCGATCAAGATTAACAACAATTCTTTATTTTCTGGAAAATTGAGAAAACACATTAATCTTTTTTTTATGTCTTTCAAAAAGACACTTCTTGATTCTCCTCTTCCATCAATATTTATTTCCATAACCCTCCCCTTTCTCTTCCTATGTATTAAGAACTATTTCTAATAGAATAGCAAAATTATATATAAAGTCAACTTTAATCCCAATGTAAAATCCTTAATCAAAAAATCAAAATCCTTCTAAAAACAAAAAGTTTGTCCTATCTAAACCGGCTCCCCATTAAGGACACATTCAGAACCCTAGATTGGGATAAAATCAAGGAAGAATTAGGTTTAATTGGTAATTTAATGCAGTTACAATGAATCTTGTCTTATTTTGAATGCTGAATGATGTTAGTTTGCTTTATAAGCCGTTGCTTCAATCTCTATTGTGCAACCTTCTTTAACAAATCCAGAAACTTCAACTAGTGTACTAGTTGGTTTAGCATCTTTAAAAATCTCATCACGTAGCACTGAAACTATTTTTGATTCCGTAATATCTTTAATAAAAATTTGTATCTTCACTACATTATCCATAGTCATTCCACCTTCTTTTAAAATTTCTTCTATTCGTGAAAAGATAACTTTAGTCTGTCTCTCTGTATTGCCAGGAGCAACAACATTACCATCTACATCCTGAGATAATTGTCCCGTCACATACATTAATTCAGCATCTCCAAGAGGAATAACTATACCTTGGCTATAAGCTTTGGTGGGAATTTTTAATGACTTAGGATTTATTCTTTTAATATCTTTCATAACTCAATTTTACCATTAATAAATTCTAACGTCTAGTTCGAGATAAAATTAAAACTGCATAACAATGCAGTTTCATAGCTTGGCTCCGAGGGTGGAACAAAGTTAGAACTTGGTATTTTGGTTTTAGTTATCCACAATATCTGCCATCAAACTCTTGACATTGTCTATCAAAAATAGTTATACTGGAAACACAAGGAGTCGATATATGTGCGGCTAGCCATGATCGGCTTTTTTATTTAAATTTAAACAAGTACCTCAAAAATGCCTGGATCATTCTTGTCCGTCATTTTTCTGTTTATAAATCTTTTCATTATAACCTGCACTCTTGTGGGTTTTTTCTTTGTACCAATTTTCATTTTATAAACCATATCTGCCATTATCGCTAAACTATCTGCCATTTGGACATCAACATCTAAGTTTGACTTATTCACTAAACTTAAAGATGTAATTTTGTTTCTATAATCATAACTAGTAATGCCTTCTGACGGTATTCCTATTGATTGTAATCTATTATGCGCCTCTATTAGATACTTATCTTGATAAGGATCTGATTCTACTATAATTTTTCCGTTATTCTTACTTAGGTGTTTTATCGTGAACTCCTCTAACATTTTGCTATATGATCGTCTTAATATAGCAATATCATTCCACCCTATTTTTTGAGCCTTATTTTTGTCGGTTATAACAAAAGCCAATGACAAAAACTTTGCATTTAAAATATTAACGAATTCCGACCAAAATTTTAATTCTTTGGCAGAATCCGAGCGTAAGATTGCGAATGGACCTTTCTTTCGTAGCATATCTCTACAATGGAATACTATTTCTTCGTCATTAAAATACTTTTTCTTCAATTTACGAATTGATTTATCTAATTTTAGTTTTAATTTTTCAGGCAAAATAAAGCCCGACAAGACAAAATTCTTGGACAAATGATTAAAACTGGCTTTACCTGTTTCATCTAACGCTAAAATTTTATAATCTTTCATGGTTTCGTATTTTTGCGTGACAAAAAATAACTTTTCCAACATCTTTATTATACCAAAAAACCGCCAAAAAGGCGATTTTTTACTGGCTCCGCAAGACGGACGACATCCGAACCTACTGGCAGACAACTAAAGACTATTTCTTTATTCCAGAATTAACAAAACCATAACATCTACCCCACCCCGCCACTCACTACATCTTATCATTATCATATTATAATGCCTCAAGAAAATATATATAATATCATATTTTTTAGATAAACATTCTATAAATCTTCAAAAATCTGATATAATCGCTTAACTTCCTTGTACCTCGTTTTATATCTTTTACCCAAAGAATCTTCGAAAAAACCATATTTAATATTTTTATTATTAATAGCCGGTATTAATTCTTGAGCACTCATCCAAACTCTATGATACTCACCTTCATTCAACTTCTTTGGCAATCTCATTAAGGGACTAGCGGGATAATATGTATCTATTAATGTGTGCTTTCCTGTTTTCATAATAAAGCCAGTTTTTACTAATATAACAGGTGCCTTTTTATTATTAACAGCTTCTAGAAAAACAAAATTTGGATTCTCGGCTTCTTTGTTCATATAAATAAATCTTCCTTCCTTAATCTCTCCTATATATAACGAAACTGTAATTTTTCTTCTTGAATTTAAAAAAAGTTTTAAGGCAAGTAAAAAACTGCCCGTAGAAACTAAAAAGCTATATAAAGTCCCCCATT
>Ga0222697_1000039_pt1 | contig 73054 bp, 102 predicted proteins | sample AntAcemetage1402_FD_179835 | JGI IMG/M metagenome (GOLD analysis project Ga0222697, IMG submission 179835) | Saline water microbial communities from Ace Lake, Antarctica - #1402 | ecosystem: Environmental > Aquatic > Non-marine Saline and Alkaline > Saline | place: Antarctica: Ace Lake... | reverse complement strand
AAGAGGAAAGAAAGAAAAATGAAATCTTTTAAAAGAGGAAGATGTTGGGAGTATCAAAGACATGAAATATTTTTGATAGTTATATTATGTCTTTTATTTGGTGCAGGAACAGCTATAGTTGGGGAAATGACATTTGGTATATCTGATTATATTATGTTTCCATCTTCAGAATATGATGTAACAATAAGTGATGAATTAATGAGTACATTGAATGATATGTATTTAGAAAATCCAGATAAAGAATTTGGAGGTTGTTTAAATGGTATCCAACATAAAAACAATATACTCCTTACAGATATTACTAATGTAGAATTAGGTACCAGAAATAGGGTTGAACTTAGGTGTAAAAATGAAACTGATTTAGGTACTATTCATAGTCATCCTAGTTCATCACCATATGCTAGTAGTCAGGATTTAGCTACATTTCATTTGTTTTTTAACGAATATAACCATAGAATTGAAATGGTAATGATAGGAGTTGATAGGATAAAAGTATTTGAAGCTGGTGATATAAGACTTAAAGGTAAATTATACAAATGATAAAAATAGAAGAGGTAGTAATGGGTATTTTGTTTATGTTTATGTTTAGTTTTATGACAGCCATTGGTACAGATGAAGTATTGTTTTATAGTGGTACAGTTGATTATGATGATACTCATATTAAAGATGAATTGTTTGATAAATATTCAGATATTAATATAGTATATACAGAATCTTTATTCAAAAGTTCACCTACGGATGAAGAAGAACATACTATAGGATTATATTCAAGTCAACGACATCAGATTAAAGTAACCATAAATGAAACATTATTAGAGAGTAATAGTCATTCCATTTATTCATTAGTTTGTCATGAATTGATGCATTGGAGATGGAGAAATGTTATGACATATGATGAGAAATTAGATTGGACTTTTGATTATAAATTGACAGAAGAAACATATGGAGAGAAGTATATGGAGATTATGTTTGGTAGTAGTGTTAATGAATATCATTCAGAGATGTTAGAGTATGATTGGTGGGAATGTTATAAATACAACCCTTACAAACAACAAAGTTTAAATAGATAAATAAAATAATAAAAAATGAGGTAATAGAAAAAAATGATGAATACAACAAAAGAGGAGTTTGCAGTAGCTGGATTTAATGAGACAGGTGATATAGTACAATTAAGTGGTCAATTTAGAGCTGGTGATTCCAAAGAATATTTCAAAGGTTTGAGAGATAACTTTGGTCCAACAACAAGGTAGAGGTGAAAAGATGCATCAATGTAAATTATTTAATAGTCTTAGTGAACTGAACGATTTTTTGAAAGAATACAAAACACAACTAACTGTGATTGATATTACACCCATTATTCCAAGTGTTGAAATAGGTGTAAGACAAGAACAGTATTTCTTTATTTGGTACGTGTGGATGGGAACTAAAATAGATGATGAACAAGCTATTGATTTTGATAATATTCATCATGCTAAGTCAGAATTTTCTCATGCACCAATAGTAATCAATCCATTGAAAAAATGTTGTATACAATGTAAACAATATATCTTAAAGAATCACCCTGAGTTAGAGGGAGGTCATGTTGAGTGTAGTACTTGTCATATGACAATTAAGGTATAAGATGAAATTTATACCCCTAAAAGAAAAAGATTTTTTCCGAATTAAGTATAATGAATGTTGTACTAGAGATAGACTTACCGATAGTGTAGCATTAACTATGTTAGATTTGAAAAGAATAATGATGTTAATTGACAAGTGTTTTGAAAAAGGAAAATCAAAAGAAGATGTTAGACAGATTATATATTCAGTATTACCAAATGAATATATTGATTTGTTAAAAAGAAATTTTAGTCCCTGTATGTTTGACATAGTTGGACTAGGAGAGGTGGATAAATGTTTGCAAGGAATCAAATATCAAAAATAAGTTGGGTTGAAATACTGATATGTATTGATTTTGATAATAGTGTGATGAATAGGTCTAAGATATTTAAAATATCAAAGTTTTCTTATCCATCGGTATCTATAGCTGTGAAATTTCTTATCAGTAAGGGATTATTAAGCTGTGAAAAAGGTAGATTATTATTGACTGATAAAGGTAGAACTGTTCAAGAAAAATTGTTGAAGGTAAACACATTACTGTTAGAATCATAAAGTTTACCTAAAAAATATTTATAAACAACCTTTGGTTTTATAAACATATGGCAAAGAAACAGATATCAGCAATCTTTACAACTCATTTATTTTATTTTTACACAACGTTAAAAAATGGAATAAGAGGGAGAGAAATATCAAGAAAACTTGACATACCTGTTAGTGGTGTTTATGAATATTTCACATATTTGATAAACCATAAATTATTGACTGCTAAGAAAGATAATTCAAATACTAATCAGTATTATTTCACAAAAAAAGGAAGGGAAGTTTTTAACCTGTGTAGAGGTATTCAAAAAGAGGTAGATGATGAAAGTAATATTACAAGATTTCAAACTGGTTCGGATAAGAAATGAACTATATGGAATAAAGAAAGGAGTTGAAAAGATAAAAGAAAAGGATAGTAGAATCCATGGTGTTAATCCTATCTATAATCAAATAATGTCATCTTGTCAAAAGATTGATAGAATAGTTTGTGACGATTGTGAGTTATTAGATAATGATGGTAAATGTTTAAAAACTGGTAAAATTTGTAAATTAAATTACAATTCATGTCCAGTTAAAAATGAACAATTAACAATAACCTCAACATTTCAAAGAATCCCAGACAAAGATAAACCATTACTAATTAAATATTCAGAAAATAAAGATGAATTAAGAATACCAATTGATTTGATATTACAAAAATTTAGTATTCAAGGTAAATTAATATTATCTGATTTTGAAAAAAGCTTATTTGGTGCAGATAAGACCAAATATCTATACTTGAAGGTGAGAAAACAATGAGAAAACATGCTTTATTTATAATTTGTTTCGTATTACTATCTATATCTGTATTAGGGTTAGATATTACACCTGAAACACAAGATGTAAGTGTTTTTACAAATTCAGCAGAAAATGCATATGTTAATTTAACTAATAATGGTGATAAACCTTTATATTCAGTGTCATTATCAGCCAGTAATTCTGATATATCTTTTATAGATAATGATTTTGATTTGGGAACTAATCAAACAAAACAAGTTAAAATGATTATATCTACTTCAGCTACTTATACAGAAACTCTTTTTGTTGATGTTATATATTATGAAAGAGTAGATGTAACTTTACAACCAACTGAAGACCAAATTTCTATTAATAATGGTGGTTTTGACCCAAATGACAAGGAGGTTGTTGAAGGAAGTACAATAGTATGGACTAATAATGATACTATTAGTCATTCAGTTACTTGTGATAGATTTGATGTAGAATTACAACCTGGAGAACAACATACATATGTATTTAGTGATGTGGGTATTATTAATTATTATGATAAATTTACTAATTATAATGGTAAAATCACAATATTAGGTAAACAAGGAGAAGATTATGCTCACAATCCAAATGATGATTTATCTTTTGCTTTAAATGTTAATTCCAAAAAAGTAGAAACTACATTGAGTATTCAGTTGATAGATGGAGATAATTTTACAGTTGAAAGTAATAGACAGAAAGATAGTGTATTATTAGTAGAGAATACCGGTGATTCAACAGCACAATCAATAAGTTTCAAAGGTGAATGGATAACATATGGGAAGTCAGATTTTTACTTATCACCAGGTGATAAAACCTATGTAACATTTACCATTTCTCCACAGATTATGAGTAGTACTGAAACAAATCAAACTTATACGAAACAAATTATTGCATATTCAAACAATACATTAGATGTAAATCAAAATATATCTATTTTTGTTCCTTATATGAGTAATGTATCAGTTGAAGATACTGTTTCAGAATTTTTTAATAATACATTAGATGATGATTTTCTCATGGCATTACATAATATGGTTTGTTTAGCTAACCCAGAATATACTTATTGTACCCCAGAAATTAAAGAGGTTGTTGTATATAGGTCACCACCTATTAATGTTAATTATTCTACTGAAGATGTCCATAATATGTTTAGAAAACAAGCTGATATTTATAATAAAGTAGAAAGAAGTGATAAAGAGATGAATAAATTGATTAGTCAACTTAATGAAGAATCAACAACTACAAGAGATGCAACAGTTGAAATGAAAAGAATGGTAGAACAATTAATGGAGAATCAAGATGATAGTGATAGTCAGATAGATACTATTTCATATATTATATTAATCATTTTCCTGGTTGTCATAATGATATTAGGTGGTTGGATTGGAATGAGAAAACTAAAGGTCTATATAGAGGACCACAAAGCAGCTAGGACGTGAGGTATAAAATGATTGAAAAATATAAGAAAGTTATTGTTATTGGGGTTATTGTATACTTGTTCATATTAATATTAGGTATTTATTTAACCACTAAAGATTGGATGGGAATATCAGACCTTCTTATATGGTTTGTCATGATGCCTATTGTATTACCTGGGATAGTAGTTATTGTTATTTACTTAGCCAAAGGTGTTAAGATGAAAAAAGTAGATGATGTTGATATTTTCAAAAGGTCATTGAAATTAAATTCAAAATCTATAATTCCTTGGGTTAAAGAATATATTAAGAAAGATTATGTTGATGATATTGAATGTAACCATAATGAGTATATGGCGATTGGAAAAGAAAATAAAATAACACCTATTATCTATATTCAAGGTTATGGTAATACATCATATAAGATTTATCATATATTAGTTAATTTAATTGAACCTGAAACTAAAAATTCAGTAATAACAGGTAAAATTGAAAGAGAAACTATTATTAAAATGGCTGAAGCTTTAAGTTATGCTCCACCAAAAACCAATACAGAAATAATTAAGGTACATATGCCAGATGGAAGTACTAGAGAAATTACTAGAAACTCATATGAACCTGATGTTCCAATTCCAATAGAGTCTAAACAGGACACAGGAGGTAATAAAAAATGAGCTTAGTAGGTGTATTTGTTGTTATTATGATTATGTTATTTATAATCTTAGGTATAATTGCTTTATTTGTAACCTTAGGTAAAAATAATGTCCCTATTCCACCAAATTCTCCCCTCATAGTAAAGTTTGGTCATAATAATAGTTCAGGTTATGCATTAGGTGTACTAATGTCAATGAATTCTGAAAACTTTTCAGATAGGTTATCTATTACAATGAAACCTTTAGATTTAGGTTACAAAGGTAAAAGACCTATTTTATCTGGTCCTATTGAATTTACAGTGAGGAAAGAACAATTAAAAATTAATCCAACTGGTACAGCTAGTACTAGAAGAGATATATATTTCATATCTCCCAATAGTTCAGTAGATTTAAATGAAGGATTTAGAAATACAGACTTAGGTAATGCTATTTGTCAATTTACTGAAAATAACATTAAGAAAGATAATGCTATTGAAACAGTTAAGAAAAGAAACATGACTGAAAGAAGTGATTTAACTTTATTAGAAGCTGAAAAGAGTAAGATTGATAAGGCTAAAGATGAACTAATTGAGAAGCTTAGTCAAAATGGTGAGAGAGGTCCAAGACCAACCCTTGATGGAGAACAATAAGATGTCTAACAATGATAAATTGAATGATTTTGAGAAAGATATCATCAGAGTTATGTATAGGAATTATTTTCCTATGACCACTAATTCCGTGGCCGAATTTATAAGATTAAGATGGGCTACAACTAAGAAATACATGGTTCATTTGGTGGGATTAAAGGTAATTTATTGTAAAGATAATAAATACCATCTTACAGAAGAAACATCAGAGGCTTTGAAGGTTCCTGATAAAGAAAAGCCACAATTATCTATTAACATTCTTTTATCTGATAAAAAGGATTTATCTTTACTATGGGGTTGTTTAAATGCTATGGAATCACATGTAGTAAACAAGTCTGCTGAAAACTGTATGAAAATGAGAGAACGTTTTGATGATTTCAAACAATGGCATGAAGAAAGTATAGATGAATTTAATAGATTGAATACAATGAAGAAACAAATTGAATCAAAGATGAGAGAATGAACATAATCAAATGGAAATTGGCTTGTTTAATTGGTGTATGTTTAATTAATATGCTAGGGTTATATTATATGTACATATATAATCTTTTAACATTGACCATTAATATTCTGGTTGTATCTATACATACAATAGAAATGATTCTTATTATAAAATGGAAAAAGAAAAAAATTAATTAAGAGCTCTTCTAATAATATATTTACTTACCCAAGCTAGAATTGTACCTGTCATAACAGATGTAGATACATATCTAATAACCATTAACATAGGGGTTGATTCTAAATCAAATGAATAATATACACCTACTATACTAAATATTAATATTAGAACTAATAATACGTCAAATACCCATCCTTTCTTATCTTTGTTTACCATAGTTAAAAAAAAAGTAAAATAAAAAAAATTATTTTTTATTAAACCACCAGATGCCTACTCCTAGTAATACTACGATTAGTAATACTCCAGTCCCTAACATCAATAATACAAACATTGATGAACTAGACTGTTCCTGGATTTGTTGTTGACCAACTACTCTTGTGATGTCATTATCTCCACCCTTAACATCAAAAGTTAAAGTATCGGTATCTGTTTTACCTGCATTATCTGTTACAGTTAATGCCGCACTAAAACTACCTATCATGTCAACATCTGTATCTCTCCATGTTGCTGAAGAAGATGTTTTTGTAACAGTTACTCCATCTGGTTTAGTTAATACAACTGAGTAAGTTAAAGATGTATCACAAGTATCAGTTGCTACAACTGTATATGTGTGGTCTTTAAAAATCTCTTGGTATTGACCTTCAAAATCAGATACCCATGAAGTCACACTAGGTGATGTAGCATCTGAATAGATGTTTGCTGTTGTAATTGATGCTGAAATAGTACCAGTTGTATTATATGCAGAAGCATTTAATACTAAAGCTGTACAATCAGATATACTACTTAAACTACCTGAACAAGTCCAAGTACTATTTGCTACAGTAACAGTTGTATCTGCACAAACAAATGTATCATTATAAAAAATGGTTACATTTGCTGAACTATTACCTGTATAAGTACCTGCAAAGGCATAAGTATCATCAACATAACTACCAGTGGTTGGACTGGTAATTGTCACTGCTGAAATTTCGTCTTCAGCCAAAGCCCCTACACATGTAAACAATAGCATAAGAGCCAACAATGGTAACCAATATATTTTTTTCATTATTTATTCACCTTCTTAATCCTTTGTGAACCATTCAATTATTATGAAAATGCCCACTAGTATCAAAACAAACCCTGCGATTTGAGTCAGGAACTCTATCTGAATACCAATTACTGGTAAAGCCAGAAGACCTGATAATATTGACAATAAACCTATGATTAATGAAACATATTGAACTGCTCCCAACTCTTTCAATGTTGAGATGTTACTAATTTTCTTAATTCCAACTTCCATTAATAATACTAATCCACCAACTATAGCAAACATTGGTACAACCCAAACTCCTAAATCAACTCCAAAGTTCAATAGTCCAAACACCATGAATAACAATCCCATAGCCATGACAATTAACGTGACAGACTTTTTTTCCAAAACCATTTTAATGTAACCTCCGTGATACAATGTATTTATTGTATCTTATTTAAGTATTTTATTTTTATACTATAGGGAACAAGTAAGGTAAGAACCCTAATATTGTTAGTATTATTAAAAATAACTGTATCATAAATGCAATGATTACTGCAATATATAGGTTATCTTTAGCAAAACTAACAGCTCCAATTATAAACACTATCAATGGTATAAAAAATATTATTAATAAAGATACTGTAAAATAATCTTGTGCAATTAATCTTATAGTATCAAAATCATTCAAATTTGATATAGCATTGACTAACACTTCTTTTATAAACGACATCTTTATTTATCATCTCCAAATTTCTTAACAGCTAATACAATAATTGTTATTATACCACCAATAATCAATATTATGTAAACTGGATTATCTAATAATTTATTAATGATATCATTACCACTAGCTACTGATGGAGGTGTTACTCCACCTTCTTCAATTGAATCAAAACAATCTTCTTTATTATCAAAAGTTGTTGAAGGAGGTGTTAATCCTAACTTTTCATAACAAGTATCATCTTTAGCTTCCCACCAAGTAACAAGATTATTATCATCATTACTTAAGTCTTTTTCTTCTTCTTCTGGTAATTTATTAACATCATCCACAGGTATTGTAGTACAAGTTTCTGTATCTTCATCTAAACATTTGTCTTTAGGTTCACACCATGTTTTTTCCCCTATAATACAACCATATTCATCTTTTGCTGGTTCTGGAGGTGGTAAATCACTAATACAATTAGACATATCTGTATAACTTGTTTCATAATTAACTTCAGTACAATCTGATTCATCCCAAGTTGGTACATAATAAGTTATTTCTGGTGTAGGAGTTGGTGTTGGCATAGGTGTTGGTTCAGGTTCAGGTAGGTCTGCTACACATACACCATTTTTACATTCTTCATATTTAGCTGTACTACAAGTATCATATAGATGCCATCCTTCTGTACAATCACTCATTACCTTTAATCTTCTAACATGATAATCTCCATCACATTTCTTTTCATTAGTCCAACCTGGATTACATTGTAATTCTTCAGGACAAGTGAAAATGAATTTCTCCATTATATGAGTACCAGCATCATTGTATGTTTCTACATGCCATTGACCATCAGATGTTTTAACATATAATTTACCAACTATAGCTATATATCTATTACAAACATCCTCTTTATTACGATTGTATAAATTTGTTATAGAATTCTTAATGGTTACAGATACAGCATGGTTCTCACTTTTTGCCAAGGGTTTATGTGGTTGGTAAGTATAAAAACCTTGTTCTAATAATATCCCCTTAGAACCAACGTAATTAGGTATATAGAAGGATAATTCCACTTTATAATCAATTACATTATCATATTTTGTATAATAAAAAATCTTTGTTGTTAATGAATCCCCATTAGATATGGTTTTATCAGATAACTGACTTTCATAAACAGATTCCTCTACAAATATAGATTGTAACCAACTGATTTTTTCATCCTTGAAAATGGTATCATCTTGAGCACTAACAGATACTAAACTCATTAATAAAGTACATATTACAACTATTAAAAATATTTTTTTCATTTTGTTACCTCAATCCTTTTTTGTCTTTACATAAGCAATAATAACTGCTATAACTATTATGATTATGATTATTGATGATATATTACCAGTAGCAATATCATTTATGAATGTGATAATTGATTTCTCAACTGTAAAGGCTAACCAGGCACCTAATGCTATTAATGTTACTACTATTTCATCAAAAGGCCCAGGTAAATCAATAGGATTAACCCACCAGAAAATGGCAATTACGGTTAATATAATGGGAATCCATATTGATATTAGCATTTTCTATTTTATGTTAGGTAGCACTCGCCAAGCTTTACATCCACTAGGTGCATCAGCTATAGCAAATCTTCGTGGATTACCTTTAACTGGTTTGGTTCTAATTTCATACTTATCAGTATAAAAGTTAGTCTGTGTTTTCATATCCCTAAATTTCAAGTTTTCATTCATTTTTTTTAACCTCGTTGTTTATTATCTAAATAAAAAGTCTGAAAATCTTTTTACTTTAATTATGTCTCCATTGTTGTTGATTTCATATGTTGCTTGTCTTTGAACTTTAAACATATTTAAAAACTTTTTTTCTTCTAGACCATTAGCTATTACTTTGGTTTCATCAAAACTAAATTCTAAATTAGTTAGTTGATTTAATCTGTTTCTATCTTGAGTTTGAATTTTTTCTATTCTTTGTTCTGGTATCTCTTCCTCTTCTTCAACCCAAGTACTAGGTTTTGCTTTATTACATAAGCAACCTACATAAGCAATATTAAGATTACATTCCCAATTTGCAAGTAAATCATCTTCACAATAGTTACCCAAGCCTATTATTGGTTGAGCATTACAATCAAAAGTAGAACCTGAATCTGGGTTCCAATAACATCCCATTTCATTATTAAATTCTCTCCAAATACCGCCACCAATTTCACAATTATCTTCTAATGAATTAATCTGTGAATTCCCATAGGTTTCTCTAAATTTATCAGGAATATCATAACTTGAACAACTTACTTCTTCATTAGGTGAATCTATAATACTTTGACTTGGTATAAATAAAGGAATATCATCTATGTCCATTGACAGAATACTTTTAACAGTAAATAATACTCCTAGCAGTAATAACAATACTATTGATACACCAATTAATATTTTGTATATTTTATTCATCTTTATTATTGTAATTTGGATACTCTGCTTCAATTAATTCTTCCCATGTGTTGTAATTCATCTTGATTTACCTCTTGCTTTGTATATTTTTTAATACCATTATACATCTAGGTATAAAAAATTTTATTTTTTATACTTTCTAGGTTTGGGTATTGACATATAAGACATCTATCTCTTTTGGTGGAAAATTGGTTGACTACTTTTTTTTCCTATAAACAGTAGTCATAACACCATCTTTTCTACGAATTCTTACTTTTTTCAATTTGCTATTTCCTTTCTTTTTCATGGTACATCCCTCCAAATTATTTATTTTTTATTAGGTAATGGTAAACTTGGTAATGATTCAGGTTTTTTAGGTTGTATAATCAATACAATAGCTATGATTACTCCACCTATTATTAATACGTATTGCCATAACATTGATTTACAACCTGTATCTGTAACTGGGTCACCTACACCTATACTACACCAAAATCCACAACTTTCTTCTTCGTAATATTCTTCATACCAATTACATTGACCAGGTAATTCATCTTTTACACAATCACCATCATCACAAGTATAACCATTTTGACAATCACTATCTTTAGTACATTTATCATCTGTACATATATGGTTTACACAAAAAGTCCCATCTGCACAACCTTTATTAAAGTAGTTTAATTCCCCTACACAACATGAGAAAGGACAATCCACTTTTGGTACAGTTGATTCTTGACATGTATTATCAATTCCACAAAAGTACTTATCTGGACAATCTTCTGTACTGCAACATTCAACATCTTTAATTGATTCTTTTTCACATTTTCCTGATTGTAAGTTACATACAGGTTTCTTAATTGTTTTTGAATCTCTATCACATTGTTGACTTACTCCACAATCACTATCACTATCACATTCAGCTGATTCTTGACAAGTCCATGTTTTTCCTACATCACAAAATGCATTACTTCCACAATCTGTATCTCCACAACATTGAACTGTTTCACCAGTTATTATTTCACATCTAGAATTTGAAGGTAATTTATTAAGTTCAGCTTTTTCATCAACTACTGAAAAAGGTTTAAAGGATAAACTACCACCATATTCTTCTAAGAACCATGGTTTTGCTATTTGTTTACAACCATATTCTTGTAATGTCCTACCTATACATTCATAATTACCATAAGAATGAGTTGAACAATCATTATAATTACTACATTGTTCTTCTAATGTACCACACATATGTCTATCACCTGGTACAAATGATAACATACAGTCTGAAGGACTTATTGTATAAGAAGTCTTATCAACATCATATTCAACTAATTTACCATCATTTCTAGTAGCTGTTGGATTAAAAGTACAACCATCAGCTCCTAATACTGGTACACCTAATTCATAACCTGATCTTCCTGTAAAGATTAAACCGTTAACATGTTTTTCAATAGTTACAGTTACTTGGTCTACTCCAAGTGTAGCAAAACCATAGATATGTTCACTAGGTAATAATTGTTCATTTTCAGATATTACTCTTTCATCATCACAAGCAAAAGTAGAACCAAATAGAGCTTTACTAGGATGCCATCCTAATTCACAATCTTCACTACCAGCCCATATGAAATTACTATTAGTAGATGTAATAAGACAATAATTAGCATTTTCAGGACATTGATATGATGTTTTAGAATCTAGATTAACTGGATTTGAATCAGTTTTATCTACACAACAAGTAAACGAATAATCGTTACAAAAGATAGGAGTAAATCCACCAGATACACTCTGTTCTACTAATATATAAGCTCCTCCACCTAATAAAGATAATGCAAGAATCACGACACCTATCCACATAATTATTTTATTCATTTTATTCCCACCCAAATATTTTATAAGCTAACCAGCCAGCTGATATTACATTAACAGGTATTAATACAAGTATTAAAGCTACCCCTAACCATAAAGGTAAGATACCTAGAAATGATAATACACCAAAGATTATGATTGATGGGATATTACCTAGAAGTAGAAGTATGTAAAACTTTAATCCTCCTATGAAAAAATCTGCTATACCCATCTTAATTATATATATTTGAATTCTATTTTTATATTTTAATTATTTTGACTCCATAATCCATACTTTCTATCTAATATTATCAGTATAATTCCCAATAAAACTACGATAGTAATAATGATACAAACCCATGTAAATGTAGATAACCTATCTGTATCAGGTATATCTTGAATACCTATACTAATAGATTCATTTCCATCTACCTCTTCCATTACAGGTGTTAATTCTATATTCTTACCATTTGGTCCACCAGGAGGATTAGCTATAAATGTATCACTAAAATCTTGATGGTATAAACCTAAGTTCTTATAAATGGCTCTACAATATAATTGATTCTCTCCAGATGGTAAATTAGATGGTAAGTAAAAATATCTTTCAATAGGTGTTTCCAATGGGTTTCTAGTAAATGTTTGGTCAAAGTTCAATAATGCTGAAGTACTACCATCACAACCTTTATTTTTCTTTATTACGTGTTTGATATTGTATCTATTTTTATATTTTAATTATCTTTGGTCTCTTTTCCATAAACTATAGATAACTACTCCATATATAATAAACCCAACTACCAACAATATTATTAAAATCCACAAGATATCTACATAGTCTCTTTCTGGTGGTTCAATTGTTGCATTAATATGGTCATACCAAGGTTTTTGTCCACCACCAGGTGATACTGCTGGAGAAGGACAAGACCTATCTGAAGTAATATAATTTCTGAAAACACTATCACAATATGGTATTGTATTAAAATATAGTTCATTATAATCAACTTCTAATGTGTCAAGACTAAAATTTGTATTAACTGTATAAGTATAGTTTGAATCTTTCATAATAGAACCAACTCTCATGTCAGATGATAAACCTAATACACCACTAATTAATAAAAAGAATATCAATAGTGGAATATATTTTTTCATTTTCATCTAACTTAGTATAGCTGATTGCCATGTATCTGTTGCAGTACATACACAAATATGAGTTGTATTATAACCTATGTCTCCAGGTTCACAAAAAGATGTACAATCATCAGGTATATTTAAAAATGTAGTTGCAGTAATACCACCTGTTGAAGTTACCTCAGTAACATCAAATACTGCACTATCATGTTTTAAAGTAAATGCTGAATCGGTAAGGTCATCTATTGCTCCATCACCTTGTACATGGAATTGTAATCTAGTTGGAGCATCTCTTTGAACCGTACCATTCCATTCACCATCAGCTAATGCATATATAACTGCACCAGCTTTGTTTGTGTGTGTTCCACTATCATCCCCTCTAAAATGAATATACCCCAATGGGTCTCCATCAATAATTGCTGAATCAGTAGTCCTAATTGCCATACTACCACCAGCTAAATGTATATCAATAGGATATTGTCCTTCTTCCTCTAAAAAATTGACACCTAATAAACCATTAACTATTGTATTTTCTGCTAAATAAACCTTATTGGTATCAAATGTTGAGCCAACAATACTTGCATTTTGACCAACTTTTAACATATAATTTGGGTCAGCTAAAGAAGCAACATTATTAGCAATATAAATACCACCTGGAGATATTTTAATACCTGGACTATCTGTACTATTTATTACAATATTAATTTCCTCACTATTCCAATCTTTAATAGTTGACCCTGTTCCTGGATTAAAATCAAAAGTTAAACCAGTATTAAAACTATCGCCCATTCTAAATGTAGCACTAGATGTTTGTGATTGAATATCTAAATCGTAATTTATATCATGGTCTGTACCCATAGAAACTTGTCCTGTATCACTTATTTTTACTTTATTATTGTACAAAGAAAATATTTCTTCACCATCTAGGTCGTATCTAATAGATGCTGTTCCATTTGGAGATTGAAGACCTATGACCGCACCACCAGTAGGATTTGCAACTCTTAATTGATTATAAGTAGAATTAATATCTAAAGTATAAACTGGTAATATACCTAACCCAATTTTACCATCATTATTAACATTAACAATAACTACATCTTCATTACTAATAAATCCAGCATCATTTGTAAAATTACTTAAGGTAACTACTGAATAATTAATAAATAAACCATCAAAATAATTACCAGTTACTTCTCCTGTAAACCCTTCTGCTTTGTTTATAAATAATGAACCTAAAGCAGTTTGAAATCCACTTTCATTAAATGTGATATTAACATCTCCTGATTCTCCACCACCGTAAACATAACCTAACGCTGTTATTGAAGTAATGTCACCGCCACCCCTAGCATCAATTGATGCATTTAATGCAGTTTCATTAAATTCTAAACCACCTAAGTAACTTCCAGTTACATCACCAGTAAATTCTCCGGCTTGATTAATAAATAGTGTAGCTAATGCAGAAGTATATCCACTTGCATTAAATGTGATATTCACTTCACCTGAACTACCACCACCATATACATATCCTAATGCATTAATATTTGTAATATTCCCAATACCTGAACCTGCTCTAGCATCAATAGTATCATTTAATTTGGTTTCATTGATATGTAGAACATCCGTAGTGTTATAAATATAGTTACTCCCGGTAATATTCCATCTACTTCCAGCAACTGTGACAAATCCAGCATCATTGGTAAAATCGGATAAAGTAATATTAGTAAAATTTAATTGAAGACCATCATTATAATTTCCATATATATCTCCTGTAAAATCTTCAGCTTGACCAATATATATTGCATCAATAGTACACAAATTTCCATCAGAACCAGTAATATTTGAACAATCCATTTCACCAACAAATTTTTCAGCAGTTACATATCCTCCAAAAGTACCTGTACTAGCTATCTCTACTCTATCAGCTTCAACTTTACCAGTAACTTCCAAATTGTCACCTCCATGAGTAAATTTAGCAATTATCCCATCTCCTGATGAATTTAATATTGATATATCTCCTCCACTAGAAATAATATTAGTTACAGTTATATTTGTAAATGTTGATGCAAATGATGATGCAAAACCGGCATCATTAGTAAAATCTGATAAAGTGACTTCACTATAATTCATTTCGTTATCACCAATATCATCATTATCAATTAATGATATTGATTCTATTGTAGAATTTAATTTGGTTTTATTAATATCTAATATACCAGATTCATTGATAATATAGTCACTTCCAGTAATATTCCAGATAGTATCTGATTCAGATGAAGTAATAAATCCTGCATCATTAGTGAAATCAGCCAAAGTTACCTCAGTATAATTCATTTCAGTATCTCCTATTATATTTGAACCTGATAAAAGATATGTACTACTGTCAAATGTACAGATATTAGAAGTAGTACCTGTAATATTTGAACAATCTATATTACCTACTAATTCATTAGCTGTTAATTTATTTACATTGGTAATATTAACATCATTTAGATAAATGTTATTTGTAATATTTATATCAGTAGTAGTTATCATTCCATTAACATCTAACTCACTTCTTGGGTCCCACCCATTAATAGCTACATAATTATTATCTAATTCCCCCCATATGATAGGAACTGCATTTAAAGTGCTATCTCTTATTATTAAAACATTATCATCATTATTATTTTGACCTGATTCATAACCAATAGCAATAACATTATCCCCATCATTTTGATTTAAAGAAGCAGGACCAATTCCAATACTATAATTTCCGTCATTAAAGATAGCACAACCTACACCAACACAAGTGGTATAATAACCCGTATTGCCTACTGAAGCAAGACCTCCCACTATAGTATCTCTCAAATCTATATCTAAAACCCCACCATCAATTGCATCATTGATAGTTACAGTATCAAGTGTTGTATCACCTTCTACTGTTAAGTCTTGTTCTAAAGTTAAATCACCAGTAATAGTACCTCCACTTTTCAATACATAATTACCAGATGAAGTTGCATTACTAACCATATCATACCATACACCATTTGCACAACCATAAAATTTACTATCCCCACTATTATAGTACATATAACCTTCCCATGTTGTATTACAAGTAACTGGTGAAGATGATTGACCTAAATATTGAATACCTTTATTAACAAACAAAGCATTATCATCTAGAGCCATATCAAATTCTTCATCATAATGATAAATCCAATCCTTAGAATTTGTATGAAATTCCCATTTAGTGTGTAAATCTGTGTCAGCATCATCAACTTGTCTTACTCTCATATATGCCCCAGCTGCTGAACCAGCTTGGTCTCCCCTACCCCAGAAAGATATTTGACCTAAAATAGTTCCATCAGCTGTATCTCCTGTACCATCCCAATCATCTGTACCTTCTGTTTTCAATATTAATTCTGGCCATCCAAAATCCCCACCTGTATTATGAGATGTAATTCCAAACATAACTGGAGTAAATGGTCCTGCTGATTTAATTTGAGTATTAGGACCTAAAATAGCTGTATCATTAGTTTCAATACAATTTACACAACCACCTCCAGATATTGAAGTAATTGTAGCATTCAATTTGGTTTCATTAATAGTTAATACACCTGAATTATTATAAATATATTCATTACTAATAGTCCAAATTGTATCTGTATCTGTATCTGTGATTGTACATAAGTTAGAAGATGCACCTGTAATATAATCACAAGATATATTACCATTAAAATTATTAGCTGTAATGTTATTAACACCTATAATATTATTTTGGTTTATATTCATATCTGATTCAATATTTATATCAGAACTACCTGCATCAATATATATATGGTCATTACCATTAGTTGAAAGAGTAATTGATTCATTTAAACTAATGTAAACATCTTCAGGAACACTACCCGTTATACGACCTTCATCTAAATTTATAATATTTACATCTAATGTTGTCAAATTAGCTGAAGAACCATTCTTAAGATATGATTGAGTAGAATGGTCTCCCCAAGTATATGCAGTATTCCAATTTGAAGTATTATCATATAAATCGTTTACTCTATCTGTTTCATTTGTATCAATTGTATAATTTAATTCACTATCATAGGTTATTAAAGAGCAACTATCGTCAACAGAACAATTTGTATTTACATATGATGTTATATACCCTTCACTACTATGGTCACCCCAACCATATGCTTCATTCCAATTAGAAGTATTATCATATAAATCATTTACTCTTGTTGTTTCATTAGTATCTACTGTATAGGTTAATTCACTATCGTAAGTTATCAAACCACAACTATTATCAATAGAACAATTAGTATTAGTATCAACTGTATAAGTTAGTTCACTATCATAGGTTATTAGAGAACAACTACCATCAACAGAACAATTAGTATTAGTATCGGTATAAGAAGTAATAAAACCTGCATCATTGTTGAACTCAGATAAATTTGTATATGTTGTATCATTATCAATATCATCATTAAAACCAGCTGGAATATTAGATAAATCATTCCAACTACCACTAAAATCATCAGCTACATTTGTATCCCAACCTGAAGTATTACTACTATTTAAAAAACCCATATCATTATTAAAATCACTTAAAGTAATTTGTGTATAATTAATTTCTCCATCACCAACTACATTTAAACCAAGTTGAATATTATCATATGTTCCACTTACATCTCCACCAAAACTATCAGTTAATTCAATAAAAAGATTTTGAAAATATGATAAACTTATATTGAATTGATTGTTTGTTAAAACTAAGCCATCACCATTTGTATAGGTTGTATCGGTATCTAACAATCCTATGGTATTATTTAACTTACTTTCATTAAAATACATCATGGTTGAGTCATTATATAGATATGGTCCACTACTTCCTTTTTGTGTATCTGTGTCGGTATCTTGTAAAGTACATAAATCAGAAGTTGCTCCAGATATATTTCCACAAGGAATAGTTAACATATTTTGAATATCAGATGGATTATTATAAGTATCCCAATATTCTGATGAATTAACATTTTTGGTTGAATAATCTAAATCATCTGTAAAATTTGAAAGATGTGTATAATTAATAGATTGTATCAAATTATAAAGAGTAGTTGTACCATAATTTAAATTTAATTTCACTTCTTCAATAGCTGCTGAATCAGAAATATCTGCATTAATAATAGTACCATCTTCTAATTCTGTTGTATTGATTAAAGTCCCCATATAACAATTTGTACCATCTTCTAAACAAACTGATAAACCATTAACATAAATATCATCTGATACATATATATATTGATATCTATGAGTTGTATTACCTATTGTAAAAGATGAATCTTGTTCTGGTATAATACTACCATTAATGTTTAAATTTTCTACACTTAATGATGTAAGATTACCTAACACATCTAAATTACCTTGAATTCTAACATTACCATTAAAGTCAAAATCATGTTCTGAACTAGGTGAACTGGTTAAGAAACCAATCTTATCTCCTGTGGCATAAATTAGATTAGTATCAACAAATAAATCAGTTAAAGTTGCTGATGTTCCATTTGCTATAAAATTAGCATCATTATTTAGTTGAGAAGTACCAATATCACCTGGAGTATCATAATTATCCCAAAAAGTAGATGAATTTACATTTTGAGACCCTATATTTGAAGTTGTAATATCATTTGTTGAATCTATATCTAAATTAGTAGGTTTATTTGTAATATTATCCCAATGATGTAAATGAGCATTTGATAAATTAGTAGATGTAGTTAAATCATCAGAAGAATCTTTATCCCAATTAGTAGTTTCATCATCATTAATATAAATTAAATTGAAATATGTTGAATTAATACCTAATGTTCCAGATTGATTATCTAATACAGTTTCATTTATTTCCCAATGTGTGTTTGTATCTACATACCCTAAATCATCTGTGAAATTACTTAAATGTGTATATCCTCTATCTCCTAAATTGTCAGTAAAATTAGATAAATGTGAATATGTGGTATCAGTATCAACTGTATAATTAAGTTCAGATTCATAAACAATATTTTCACAACTTCCATCTACACTACAATTAGTATTAGTATCTATGTAAGATGTAATAAATCCTACATCATTATTAAATTCAGATAAATTTGTATAAGTAGTATCATTATCAATATTATCTGAAAATCCAGCAGGTATATCTGTTAAATCATTCCAACTTTCTGAAAATAAATCTGTTATTTGAGCATATTTACCATCTAACCAAGTTTCATTAACTCCTAAAATGCCTGATTGATTCTGTAAACTAGTTCTATTAATAGACCAATGTGTATTTGTATAAGAAGTAATAAATCCTGCATCATTAGTAAAATCGTTTAATGTTACTTCAGTATAATTTATTTCAGTATCACCTATTACATTACTACCTGATTCAATAAATAACCCCTGAAAATAACCTAAATCTATACTAAAAACTGTTCCAGATTGGTTAATACCTGTACCATTTGAATAAGTTGTATCATCATCTAATAATTCAATTGTTTCATTAAGTTTTGTATCATTAAAATATATATCAGAAGTATCATTATAAAGATATGGACCTATTGAACCTTTTTGAGTATTTGTATCAGTTACATTAGCTAAAGTGATATAACCAGCATCATTGATTAAAGTTGAAACTGATATTTCAGAAGGTGTATTATAATTATCCCAGTAATCAGAAGAATTAACATTTTGATTACCTATATTGGTTGTAGTAATATCATCTGTACTATCTGTATCTAAATTGGTAGGTTTATTGGTTATGTTATCCCAATGTAAATTTACTGAATCATTATTAATCTGTAAATTATTATAAGTACCAGTTACATCACCACCAAAATTAGTAGTTGTAATTAAATCATTTGTTGAATCTGTATCAAGATTAGTAGGTAAATTGGTTAAATTAGACCAATCCATACTTCCTACAAAATAATTAGCATAAACATAATTCCATTTGGTTGTTGAAGAACCAATATCAAATGTATCAGATAAAGATGGATAAAATGTTCCATTAAGATATTGATTAGTTACAGTTGCATTAAACCAATCACCTATTAATTGAAGGTTACCATTAATTATTAAATTCCCAGTTATTGTACCACCTGAAGTAGTAATATCATCAGTTGAATCTATATCAAGATTAGCTGGTTTATTAGATACATTATCCCAATGTAATAGATGAGAATTATCAGCAATTATTATATTATCATATGTACCTGAAACATCTCCTCCAAAATTGGTGGAAGTAATTAGGTCATCTGTATCATCTGTATCCAAGTCAGAAGGTTTACTTGTTATATTATCCCAATCTAATGTATGGGAATCATCTAAATTAGATAAATTAAAAGATAAAGATGTACCATTGAAAGATAAATAAGAAGAAGATTCAGAGTCTATGTTCCAATTATATTGACCAAAGAATTTGAAACCTGTTATATTAATAGTTGACCCATCTACATTACCTAACAATTCTAAAGTATCATTAATAATAGTTTGATTCTGTAAAACTAAAGAAGAAGAATTATGACTATAAATATTATCTGTTGAGATTTTATCAGGTTCAATAATAGTAGCAGAAACTAATGATACCATTAAAATTATACATATAAACACAGGTACTATGAATTTCTTCAACATTCTCACCTCTTCTTCTTTATGAACCAATAAATAACCATTCCACCTATTATAGTTATTAGGATGATTGATATAATAATAGATGCCTTTATATAGGTTTTTGTTTCCTGTTGTTTGTCTAAAACTTGTTTTTTCAATGCTTGAATGGTTTCGTCATCTATATCTGTTTTTTCTTGTAATTTATCAATTAATTGATTTTGTATTACTTGATTATCTGTTAATTCAGCAATAATTTCTAATTGTCTATCTGTAATCTTAGTCATTTCAGTTACAATTTCAATCTGTTCATCTAAATTCAATTCCATACCTGCTATTATTTGACCTTGCTCTACTGCATTATCAGTCATATGTTGGATTATTTCAGCATCATCTTGAACTGTAAGATTTAATTGAGCTAAAATGGCACCTTGATTAGCAAAAGACTCAGTTATTTTTTTTACTAATTCAGCTTGAATTGCATTTTCCACCTTTAATCCAGCTACTAATTGTGCTTTTATTGCTAGATTATCAGTCAATCTATTGATATCTGCTGCATATTCATCAATAGTAAGATTAAATAATCTAATATATTCAATCTGTTGTTGAACTGTCCAATTTAAATCTTGTATTTCTTGAGCAAGGTCTGTAATAGTAAGTTCAAATTCTGCTATCATATAATCTTGTTGTTCTATACTATTACTTAAATTAATAATCATTTCTAACTTTTCTTGATAATCTAAATCAAGTTGAGCAATAGTATCTATCTTACCTTGTAAGTCATTTGCTAAAATATCAGCAAATTCAATTATATAATCTTTACAAGTATAGATATTTGTAATACCAGCTTCTTGACATATTTCAGGCATTTCTACATTTGTACATTGATGATTAATAACATCTTCAGTAGGACCACATCCTAATTCCATACATTCACTACCTGTATCTATAGTACCACAATATTGATTATTACCACAATCATCATCATTATTACATTTGAAATCAGATTTATACCATACATTATCCCATTCCCAACATACATAAACCCAAGACCAATAGCCACCTTTATCTTTTCTATCCCAACATACAAATGCTGGTTGAAGAGGTGTATAATCAGCTATTCTAATTGTACCACTACTACTTAATTTAGTTATATATCCATTACATCCATTTTCTCCACATTGAGATTTTCTATAATTATCATAAAGATAAAGATAGTCACAATCACCACTATATTTCATTTCAAAGTCATCAGCTACATACCATTTTCCATTCTTATTTTGACCATATAATCCTGATAATTGTAATTTTACTGATGATGTTGCTGAACCATATGTTGAATAACCATCTACACAATGTTCATATCCAGAAGAAGGATTACAATTTCCACTATCACTACTTTCATCAGGTGTATCATCATAATTATTACTACTATCATCATTTTTAATAGCACAAGCTAAATAAGCTGTATAATCATACATAGCAGAATAACCTGTCTTAACTGAACAACTATCATAACCATTAGAAATATATGAATTACATTTACTTTGAGCAACTGATTTATCTAATACAGAAACAAAATGGTCACAATTACTAGCTATACCATCCCAAATACCTTGTTGTGGTACTGTATAATAAATGATACCAGCTATACTTATTATAAATAAGATAATTACACCTATTAATAATATATTCCTTTTACTCAGCAATCTCTCCACCTTGTCCTTGGACTATATTATATATTCCATCTACCTTTTCTGATATATCAGAATTACCAATATTTTTATTAGTATCAAATACACAAGCATACTCTTGACCATTATGAATAAGAATAGAACAATCAACAAAATTCTTACAAACTTCATCACATGTGTCTCCTAAATCTACTGCACATAATGGTCCTTGACAATTATTACCACATTCTAATATTTTTTGACAATTTATAGAATCTCCACTATCATCAACAAAAACTGTCTGAAAAGGGATGTCAATAAAGAATAAACTAACAATACCACCTAATAGTAATATACTCATTATTATTATCAATGTATATTTCCAGTTTTTTTCCATTGTGTATAAATAAATGTTACCCTTTTATATATTTTATTCTAAGCTACTATCAATACAGCCAATGATGACACCACTATTGATATTAATGTAGATATCAAAGTTAAGAATGTTTTATTATCAACAAACCTATTTAGACCTAATATTGAACCTACAAATGAAAACAATAAACTAAAAATCCATATTAACCATACAGGAATAACTAAAGGTGATAATCCTTCAAATGGTTTCCATATTACTTTCTTAAAAATTGTACCTAATGATGATACTGATACATCAATATCTAATTTACCTGATACATCCTGATAAATAGCTCTAATAGCCATCTTATAATCTTTCTTTTCAGCATTATCTGGTACAGAAATTGTAAAATCTATATCTTTTGATTCTCCTTCTTCTAATGATATTGAAGTTTCATCAATCAACATCCAATTACATTCTGGACCACCATCACATTCTAATTTTAAATTAGTTAATGCTACTCCCATATTTTCAACTGTAATACCTCTAGTTCTAAAATCATCATTAGCTATTACAAATTCATAAAAAGTACCACCAATATCTGATGTAATACTAAATTCAACACCTGCCTCTTCTTTCTTGATAATTACTTTCCCACCTCCTCCTGGGGATGAAGGTGTTACAGGTACAGTTGTATCAACTACAAATGAACTTGAATCACTTGTTGTATGATTTAAATAATCAGTTGCATAAAAGTTTAATATAAAAGATGCATCTAAAGTAACATCAAATGTTGATACATTTAAGTCACAATCAATTGTTGTATTAGCTACTTCTAAAGTAATACCTCTATAAACATTATATTTACAAATAATAGAAGTTAAATCAGAAACTGTCCAATTAACTGATATATTGGTTCTTGAATCTAATGTACCATTTGGACTAGTTAAATCAAGAACTGGATATTTACTATCAATAGTAAATGTTTTATTATTCAAAGCATAATTATCAAAATCCAATGTATCATTACACCAAACATTCCAATTGTATTCTCCATTAGATATGTTTTTTTGTACACTATACTCAATCCCACTAACAACATCATCATATGTATCATTTATTTCGTAAGAACCATTCCAATCACTATATAATCTACAAATACTTATCCCATCTCCATCTGTAACTGTAAAATTAAAATCTATATTTGTCCCATTATTTAAGTATGCATTTGAAGTTGGATAATTCAATACAATAGCTGGTCCTGTTAATGATACTGAAAATAATATACTTCTACTATTAGTTGTTCCTATTGTATTATTTACATATAAAGTTAAATTATAGTTATCTTCATATGGTACATCAAATGTTCCATTATTACAACTACTCAGAGTTTCATTATTTATAATTATCCCATCAGATGAATTAATAATTGTATACCAACAAGAATCTATAATTGTACCTCCTGATGATATAGAATAATTCAATGGTAATGATTCATTAAAACCATATGTTTGTTCTTCAGGATGGTACAATGTAATATAGGGATAATATGTATTTGGTAATAATGATACATTGAAATTTATATTATGAGTTTCTGTAATATCATAAGTTGTTGAATTAGTATAATATCCCTCTTTAGTTATATTAATTGTATGAGGTGTATGATAAGTAGTAAAGACATATTCAGTAATATTTGTTTGATTTATATTACCACTACTATCTGTTAAAAAAGAAGATATTACATCACCTGAAACATTGTAAACAGTTACATTAGCTTCTTCAATAGGATTAGATATACCATATACTGAACCATCTAGATACCATAATCTTGTTATTCTACTGCTAGGACTGTTATCTGTACCTGTTACATTTAAAAATGTTGTATTGAAAACATTACTATATACAATGAAACCCAATGTCATACTTTCATCTCTAAATAAATTATCATATGAAGAGGAACCTGACATCAATAGGTTACTACCACCACTTGGTTCAATATATCGATTATTATAAAATGTGTTATTTCTAATACCACTTAGTACATATGCTCTATTTAGATAGAATGTATTATCATAAATACTATAATTAGTAAAAGAAGTACTAAAAGAACAAATACCAACAAATTTTTGTTCACTATCTTCTAATACACCCATATTTTTAACAATACCATTATTTGTATTACCAATAAGTATACCACATTCATAATCAGGATAAGTAGCTATATTATTATTTAAAGATATATTATAATTATTACCATCTAAGATAATATTATCATTCGAAATAGAAAGACATTTATCTTTGTTTATACCTGAGCTTTGATAAGTCAAGTCATTAATTAATTCATATTTTCTATCACTTACTGCTAAATCTCTACAAGTTGTAATATTAATACTATCTATAAAAAAATCTATTCTTTCAGATGTATACCATGTTCCATCTGCTGATGAATTACAATAATATGTTACATTATGATTACCATCTAATAATGTTAATCCAACTGTATCATTATAAAAATATGTTGAATTAATAGATGTCAATGAATAATTAGTCAATCCTGTATCAGATGACCATAAACAACTATCCATACTAATTTCAGTTGATACATTTAAATAAGATGTAGGTATATCTTGAAGAAACTTTTGGTCAGTTGTAGGTGATATTACAGTTATATAGGATGAAATATTAATACTATTAAGATTAAAAATACCAGGTTCAGAAGATGTAATATTCAAATACTTATATGATTCAGTAGCATAATCATTCATAATAGATGCAAAATCAAAAGTTGTAGTTGAAGATATAGTATAATTCATATCTACATCAGATATTTTAAATGAATGATTTAATTTTGAACCTATTTTTATTGGAACTTGGCATCTTCCATCACTTGTTAAAGTACAACTTGTTAAATAATCATTAACATCTGATGATAAATCATCACTAGTTTGTTTATCAACATACCACCACATTGCTTCTTCATATATCCTTAATAATATATCTTCATAAGTATCTCTAAGTGTAACCCATTCACCATTATAACAATACCAAGTAACATTCCCAGTAAGTGTTCCAGTTCTTTCTGCTTTTGCACGTAAAATTAATTTATCTGAATCATAATCCCAACATTCTGCAACTGATAAATTTATTGTTGCGTTATAATCTTTAACAGTCCATAAACTATTATTTGATGCTCCAATTGGTTTAGTATAATTTATAAAAGTATTTATATAATTTGTTACCGAAGTTTTAGGAGCACTATATGTGTCCCAATCACCATCATATGCATTTAGTGCAATATAACTACTATAATATCCACCTGAATCATTATCACTATAAACCCCACTATAATCTAAATTACAATCTCCATCTAGACCTGTTTGGTTAGTTGCATTTGCACTTTCTTGGAAACACCATGATTGATTAACACTATGTGCCCAATCATCATCATAAAGAGTCCAATTAACACTTTCTTCATAATAATCAAATATACTTCTATCTTTTTTCATACCATATGTAGCCATTTCATTCCAACTACCTGTATTATCTTTACACTTGACTTTATGTTTATATAAATCACAATCTATACCTATTTTATTATGTACCAATATATCTTCAGCAAAATATGTATGAGTATTTTCTACTTCTAAATTATAAACATCTACATTTTCACTAACTGATTCAATTTTATAAATTTGTTCATATTGGCCATTTGATAATAATAAGTAATCCCCTACCTTAGATGAACTAGATTCATACCATTCATTGTTTAATATGATAGGATGATTAGTTGTTATTTTTAATCTATCATTAATGATTAAATATTCTCTTTCTTGTATAGGATGGTAAAATGTATTAGTTACTTTTTGATTTGAAAATGATAAACCATTAAAAGTTTGAACTATATCTCCTATTTTAATTTCTTCAATATTTTTAGAAGTACCATCAAACATTTTAATTTGTGTACCGAGTAAGAAACAAGAATCTTCAAGTTCATATTCCATTTCCAATAAATTATTATCTTTTACTAAACAACCTGATGGAATAGAAGTACTACTATCTACCATACCACTACATTCAGAATTATTAAATTTATATTTTGCCAATCCAGATAGAGTTCTTGATGGAATCGTATAATTAACATAATAAGAAGAATCATCAGATAATGATATTAATGTATTATAATCTCCATCACTAAAGTTATTTGAAAAAGAATAAGTACCTGTACTTAATCCACCACATACAGTAGATTCATTAGATTGTTCTTGATAACATGAAGTATTAGTTACATCTCCAATATTAACATATAAATTACCATATTCTGTTGTTGATAATGTTTTATCATATAATCGGATATTATCCAAATAACCAATAGTAGGTGATGTCCAATCATTCCCACCTTGTGCTTTAAATGATACATTATGAATACCAGACAAACCTGTAAAATCAAATTTTGAATTAGTTGAATTGAAGTATCCTTGTTCTATATCATCAATAAAACCATATATCCCACTATAACTACCATAATCTGTTATATTTATATCAAACATCATATAACTATAATCTGACAAATCAAGTTCTTGTCTTAAACTAGCATCATTTCCTCCTGCCCCACCATGAAAATAAATAGATTTTATTCCAGCAGAAGCCCAATCTGAAGATATATTTACTACAGCATAAGAAGGAGGTGAATAATCATATAATGATTCATTAATCCAACTTCCAAATGTACTATCTTCAAAAGAATCAGTTGAAACTACACTTTCACCATATGCAGATAAGTATTCACCTACTGATGTTTCATATAATCTAGTAGATGTTGTTCCAGCACCTATACAACCTGACCCTCTAACCAATCCAGTTGAAACATTTAAATATTGTTTACTATCTTCAGTATATTTAAAATCAGATATATCATAAACTCTACCAGTATCATGAGCATAATAATCTAATGACAATGTTTCATAAGTTGATGATGTCTGATTATAAAATTTAATATAATTAGGAGCTATAACATGTGACACATAATAATCAGAGTCAGTAACATCCCATTTCTCCATGATTTCAACAACAGTATGACAACTTCCTTCATTAATTGTATATGTATCAAAACTTCCATCTCTAAATTCAGTTCCTAATGTAGAAACATATTCATCAGCATTATCTTCATAAATAGTATAAGAAGGTAAGTCTCCAGATGATTCTATTGAAAAAGTAAAAGATGTTACATTAGAACTATTAAAAATATTGATATATGTTATATATTCATTATCATCAATACCAAATATTATGTTATCTTGATTATTATAAAAATTATCTACACTAACATTATTACCTCTTAATTCTCCATCAATAAATAATAGAATATTATTTGAAAAATTTACTTGGATATCTTCAGGATAACTATTAATATACCAATACATACTTTCTTCAGATAAATAAACATCATTATCAATTATACATTGACTACCTTCTTCTTTTTTAATTTCCAACCAACTTGAACCACTATAACATTGAAAACTAGCAGATTTAGGACTAGCTGAAGTATCTTTAACTACTCTTAATTGTAAAATATCAGGAGTAAAACATGAAGTATTAATACTAAGATTATAAAAATATTCAGTTTCTCCACCTGCACAAGCAGGTGTAATAGACTTAACTTGCCATGTGGATGTTGTAGCATACCCTTCTGGTTTAGTATAATTAATATAATAAGGTCCGTTATCTAAAACAGTATATGTTGAATAATTATTATCATTAAAGTTATTATTAAAAGAATAAGTACCTGTAGTTAATCCACAACCATTAGAATTATCAGAAGCATTATTTTGTTCACAAATGTCTTCATATAAATAACCCCAAAAATCAAAAGTACCTTTATTAAGTTCAGTTGGATAATTAATATCAAAATAAAATGATGAATTAGTACCACTAGTAATAAATGTTACATTTTTTTTAGATTCTTCTGGACTAAAAATTGTATCATATAATGTAGATGAGACTAATGATATTAACAATAGACAGATTACACATCCTATCACATATACTTTTTTCATCTATAATATCCTCTGTAATATAATTACCACCTCTGCTATGAAAGGAAATAATATTGATACTATTATAGCTATAAAAGCTGATTGAAATATTAAAGATAAAACTAAGTATATAAGAGCACCTCCTATTAAGAAAGAGAAAGCATATACTAACCAGAAAGGTATTTCAAGTGGCTTACCTCCATCAGATAATGGTGATACAACCCAATTATCAGTTAAATGTGTTTTCAACTTATAAATAGTTGGTTGAGGTACATACACACTAATATCTATCTTATCATTTTCCCCAAATTTCAAATAACCTGAATATTCTTGTTTTTCTGGTTCATCAGATAAGAAAACAGTTAAATTTATGTCTTGAGTTAAATTAGCATCAAGAATATATTTAGGTTCATACTTAATAATGTCACAAACATCTCCAAAACATTCAAAAGATATTTCAACCTGTTCATCTCCATTATTTTTCATTTCCATTACTTCTATAAGATGTTCACCTGGTTTTCCCCATATAGTTACTTCATCTTCATACTCAATATCATATAATGATACTGTTGTACTAATTGATGATATTGAACTACCACTAGCTAATTCATTAACTACATCATATGTAACTCTTCTAACTGATGAACTAGTTGAATTAGTCCCATCTGTAATAATAGCTTTCCAATAATAATCAACCTCACCTTCTGTTAGTTGTAATTCATAAGTATAATTTGTATTGTAATTAATATCTGTAAATGTTTTTACTAATGTTGTTGGAATAGTTGTTGTATCAGCATAAATAGATATGTTTACTATATCACTATCATCATCATCATCACCTTGTACAACTAAGTTTGCATATGATTGCAATAGAGTAGAACCAGTTGAAGGGGATATCAATGATATTGTAGGGACATTATTTGTAGCCGCCTCAATGGTTGTATAATTACTAAAACCACTTACTGTAGCAATTACTATACCACCATCATCATAAGTTATATTACAATCATCACCATCATCACATCTCACACCATTTCTAAATAATTGATGAGATGTATCATTCAATCCAAAAAATTTGATTGTTGCTGTTGTATTAAGAATTGTATAATTGGCATTTTTAATATTTACACCTACTAAATTATTTTCTAAATAGATATCTGAATCTAAAGCAATAGTAGGTTTTTCAATCCAAAATTGACTACTAAAAGTTAAGTTAGTTGAGTTCCATTTAACTTCCCCAAAAGTGTTATTGTAAACAATGATGTTACTAACTGTATTATTATTATCATTTATACCACTAGAAATATTATTGTTCCACAAAACATTATTATATCCAGCATAACCGAGAGTTGTATCACTTAATTGAATTGCATAATCAATAGTATTATTGTAAACCAAATTGTCATATGTATCTCCAGAGAAAAGAACACTACTTAATTGAGAACTGTGTTTTATAATGTTTGATGAACCACCATCAACATAAATATTCCCTGCAAGACTACCAAAAGAATCATCTATTAAATTTTCAATAGTTACACCTGAAGATAAATATACATAAACATCATCTTTTGTCCAATTACCTAATGTTATGCCGTTTAATAAACCTGAACTAACACCACTAAATGTTATTGCCTTACCATATAAACTGGTTGGTGAAGCAGTTACCCAGTCAACGTAAGTATCTTGAATCGTCACATCATTACCTGTAACATAAATCCATGAATAACCAGATTGGTTAGTTTCAAATCTTGAATTGTTAATTATTACTCCTGTACTAGATTGTATTTGCATTCCAGAAGTATTATCATTAGTTAAAATAGTAAAATTAGTATTATCTGCATTAAAATAAGCATTTGCTTCAATAGTAATATTTCCAGTAACATTTAAATTAACATTATCTAAAGTTAAGTTACCAATATATTCTACTGATGGAGAGTTTGTAAAAGTAGTGTACCAATAATTTCCTAATAAATCAAAAGAAGTTATTGATTTATCTACCCATACTCCAGTAACATCAATAACTATTTCCCAAGTAGTTCCAGTTTGATTAAAATAAAGTGTAAAATTATTTGCTAAATTCACATCCATATTGGTATCTATTGTTTGACCAGAAGTGAATATTTGGTTATCTCCCAGTGTACTATTCCAACCACCAATAATATATCCGCCTGCTCCAGAGTAATATCCGAAAAGAAGGTCATTACCATTAGCATCTCCACTTGATTCATCATCATCTATATCAACATAATAAAGATAATTTGTAGTGGAAATCATATCTGCAAACATCTGAATTTTATGCTCACTTTCATTCATAACAATATAAAAGTCTGGTGTGTTACTATCCCAGTCATCTGTGTATTGTGAAGGTGTTGTTTTATCTTCATCTGGAATTGCATTTGTAATTGAAGTAGAATTACCACTTAAATCATAATATCCTTCATTATCAGTTGTAAATGAAGTGACTGCAGTACTACTTATATAATCAATCAATAAATTACCAGTAACTGGAATTGTTTCATCTGAACAACTTACTGAACTATTAATTGTCCAATCACCTGATATATATAATCCACCACAATAAGTAGGTATTGGTTCAACAACTAAAGTTCTATTTGTATCTGCCCAATCCAAACCACCATCAACATCATACCCCAAACAATTCCAAGTATAATTTCCTGAATTTAAAGATACATCCCAAGATACACTCCCTGATGTTCCAGATATAGTTGTATTTGTTTGATTTAAAGCAAAACTAGTATTTTGATTATTAGTTAAATATAGTGACATACTGGTCATATTATAATCATCTGTAAAGTTACAAGTAAATGTTTGTTGTAATAAATTAGATGTATTACTTTGAGCATCAGGTGGACTAATTAAGGTTACATTAGGAACAACATTGATAGTTCCATTAGTTGAATAATTACTAAAATGAGTAACATTAACTGTTAAAGTATTATCTAAATAAGAACAATTATTAGTGTCATCACATACAATACAATCAGACAAGGTACCTCCAATATTAGTACATAATTGAACATCTCTAGCCCAACTTAAATCAAAGAATTTTATTTGAGCTGTATCATTTAAATTTGTTGTAAAACTATTAATGTTGGCACCCACTAGATTATTTTCTAAATAAATATTAGTACCTAAACTAATATATTTATTACTATCCTCGGAGTCCAGAGATATGTTTGTTAAATCCCACTTTATCTCCCCATAAGTATTATTATAAACAAATATATTTGATACACTTAGATATACATCTTCAATCCAAGCATTTGAAACATTATTATTCCAAAATATATTATCTTCACCAGCAGTATATTCTTCATCTTCACTATCATACTCTGAAAAGACCATTCTATAAGTAATAGTATTATTATAAATTAGATTATTGTAAGGATATGTGGTTTCTCCATCAAATATTATTGAATGTATATTACCATTATTTCTGATAATATTATCATAACAACTATCACCAATGTTTACATCAAATGATTCTCCAGATGATTCTTCAATAATAAGATTAGATGTATCATATAATACTAAACCATAACCACCACTAGAATTTATTGAAGCATTTTTAACCAATCCTGAAGTAACCCCTGAAAAATAAACCCCATCTGCTTCATAATTAGCATCATCACCACTATAACCTATACCATCCAAAAAAGTATTTTGAATAGTTACATCATTTCCAGTAATATGAGCCCAATTATATTGACTCCCATTGGCTTGATAATTTGAATTATTAATTATTACTCCCATATCAGATTCAATAACTAATCCATTATCAGCACCCATGACAATAAAATCAACATCATCAGCATCAAATTCAGCAATATCACCTATAACAATATCACCTGTAAAATTTAAACCAATATTACTTAATGTCAAATTACCACCTACAGAAGGTACATAAGCTGAATTCTTTAATGTTGTACTAGGAAAAATATCACTATCAGCATTCCAATCAAGAGCACCACTATATTTATCACTCCAACTACCAGTTGTGTCTGCAATTATTGACAATTCTGTTCCAGATATATTATAATAAACTGTATAATTTTGTTCTAAACCAGAATCATAACCACCATCTAAATCAATTGTAATAGAACCAGAATCATCTCCAGTTATATCATATTGCCAATCTCCATCACCTTCATCTGCACTTTCATTATAAAAACCAATAACAATATCATCTATACCTAGGTCACCATCATCAAGATATCCCCAAGCCAAATCCATACCATCTAAACCAGAATCACTAGAACCATCTAAATCTATACCATATACCCATGAATCAACCTTTTCAAAATCACTATATATTTGAATAATATTTTCTGATTCATCTATTACAAATTTAATGTCATTATTATTATCTTGATGCCAATCATTTGTAAAACCAGTAACATCACTATTAATAATAGGAATTTCAGCAGTAATTGTTGTTTCATTATTAGTCATGTCATAAACAGGAGAAGTAGATAGAGAATAAGATGTTACCGGTGTTTCACCAGTAACTCCTACATTTAAACTACCTAGTATAATAATATTTTCATCTGAACAAGATATATCTGTAGTAATATCCCAATCACCATCTTCATCGTCATATTCTCCACTACAATAAGTAGTACTCATTACAGATGATGATATAACAACTAACAATAACATTACTAACAAAATAAAATATTTATTTTTCATCTTAATGACCTCATTTTCTTAGAGACTTGACAACCTTTGACATTACAACATAAGCTGTATATACCAATATGATTACAATCATAACTATTACTACTGTATCACTTCCAAATATATTCTTAGCTTTTAAGAAAAGATTATTGAAAAAATGCCAGATATACCATGTAAGAGGAGAACCTGTCATAAATGATATTAAACTTCCTAAAAATCCAAACAAACCTGTACCTATTAAACTAGTTTCTTGAACACCATACCTAACGAAATGTAAACCTACCCACACACCCATGTTAATAAATGAACCTATTATCATAAAAACTATTCTAGTTAATGTGGGCAACCCTTTCCTTTTTATGAACCAATCAATAATACCTATAGTAAGACTCATGATAACAGTCATTAATAATGTTTCAGTTGAAGCTGCTGGTTCAGTAGCTAATATTAATTGACCTGTTTCTGTAATTTGAAATTCAGCAGCTGGTAAGGCTACGAAAAATGTTTGAGTTAAAGTACCTATTAATGCCATAGATAAAGCAAAAATGATTGAGAAATGCATTATATTAGAGAATGTTAAATATTTTTCAAGAGGAGTATCAGCAAACATACTTGATGCAGGTTCAAAAATCAAAACATTTACCCATCCCCATTTTTCTTCACTTATTTGACCATCATTAACCATCTTATTAATAATACCCATAGCTAATAAAGCTAATAAAGATAAAGCACCAATAGCATAATACATTGTAGATTTTAGAAGTTCACTTTCTACTCCACCAAACAAGAACAAACCAAAAAACGGGATGAGACCTGCCATAAAGAAACTGATTATAATTACCAGTGCAGTTTTAAAAAGTGGTCTATCTTCTCCCATTGTTACTATTTTTTTTTTAAGTATTTAAATATTTTATTTTGATAAAGTCAGTTGCACCTATGTTTGACCCCAAATCATCTTCAAAACCCCATTCCCAAATATCATTGTTATCTTGGAATTGGTCTTCATCAATTACATAAACTTTAATAAAATCTGATTCAATTAAGTTACCTGTTTCAACTTCAAAATCAAATTCAACTTGTTTATTATTATTAACTGATAATGATGAATCTGTCTTATAACATTCTAATACTTCTTGAGTAATTCTTTCTGGGAGATAATGAGTAGGTAGGTCACTATTTATATCAACAATACCAAAAGACCAATCCCAACATAGATACATATGTCTTAATTCTTCTGTAGAATTCAAATACAATCTAATATTATTTTTTGAGTTTGATTTTATATCTCCCCAAAAATTAATACCTATCTCTTCTGATTGTTTATGAGCAGTAATATCATAAATAGTTTTTTCTTGAACAACTGTACCATTTTGAGTTAAAAATTGAGGGTCAGGTACCCCTAGCCACATTTGTTTATTAACATAATGATCATCACTAAAGTAGTACATAAAGTAAATAGTTTGTTTTTTGAATTCAAATTTGTTTAATCCAGGGTATAAATAACCTTCAGATGATAAAAGAGGTACTATCTTATGAATGTAACAACCTTCATCATTAAATGTATACCCAACATATTCTGGATATTGAGTATAGAATTCTTCTAAATCTTCTTCCCATAAATCTAAAGGTTTGTCTGATAAACATTTTTCAATTTTTTGACCTTCAAATAATCTATAATTTAATGTTATATTCTTATTTGATTCAAATTCCAATGGTCTAATATATAAATCTACCAATTCTATAGTATCAGTTGGTTCAGAATCAAAAACACCTGTTGTATAGAAATAATATAATACCCCACCTGTACCTATTAATATTATTAAAACAATTATAATGATTGTTAGAATACCACCTTTACTATTTGTTTGGTCCATATATATCATTAATAGTTATCATTTATAAATATTTATTAAGAAAACTTATGATATAATTCAGTTAGAAAAAATCAAAAAAAAAAAAAAATTAAACCTTAGTTAAGGTTTATTGTTAAAGTTGGGTCTGTAATACCTACATCAGCTGGACTACTAGCATCTGTTTCCACACCAGATAAGATTCTGTTTTGTGTTGATTTAACTACACTCTTAAACATACTCTCATCAACAATGTACATAGTTGCGGTTTCAGATGGGTCGTTGCCTGAATCTGCTTCAAAACTTACTGAGGAAGTTGTGATAACATCCCATTCATGAAGCATAACAGCATCTGCTACTGTCCAATAGAAATCAACATCGTAAGCTCCACGATTTAATCTAGTTGGTACAGTTGATACACTTAAACTTCCACTAGGGGTAATTGAACCAGTTGCATCAATGTTAGTAATATTCCCACTTGCAGTAGTATCAATACCAATTCCTTTAAAGTTAAAAGCTGCATCAGATTCGTTTAACTCAATTCTAACATAATCTAGAGCGTCTGTTTGACCAGCTGCTAAAGTTAAATTACAATCTGTTAATTTTGAACCATCGTCATAACATTCAACTAATACACTACTTGCAATAGCATATACTTCTAAGTTTTTAGGCATTGTTTCTTTGCTAACAGTAAATACTGCACACTCACCGTAGTAAGTTGAATCAAATGCACATGCTTTTAACTCTGAACCTACAGTTGTTGAAACAGATGTTGCTGCACTAGCACTCATAGCTGTTGCATCTTCAATCAAAGCATAATCTTCTCCACTATGTTCTTCAACATATAGAGTAGCTGCCACTTGACTTAAAGAAGCATCTTCATTATCATATGCTCTAAATTTAGTTGTAGCCGCATCTCCTACTTTTAATCCTGCTGCAGTTGCTTCTGCTGCTTCAGTAACTTCTCCGGGGTCAGCTCCAACCACCGATTGTTGATTCATCTGATATCCAACAAAAGAGATACCACCACCAACTAAAAGTACTGCACAAACAAGAAGAACTATAGCCCAAGTTCCTTTACCTTCCATTTTAATTTTTTCCTCCAGAAAACCACATATAGTGGTTTATTTTAATTTAATAAAATTTATAAAGTACTTAAATGTAATTCTAAAAAAAAATAGTAACTAGAAAAATAATTTTTTACCACCATTAGAAGAAGTATCTTCATCTTCATCTTCTGTATGTCTTATGTAATCATTAATTAATAGATACATTTTATGTCTTCCTATACTATATATACTAGCACTTATCTTATCTAAATAAGCTTGTTTACCTACATCATGGTGGATATTATCATAAAAGTATCTCATTTGTTCTAAATGACCATCACTTAATTCATCTAAAATATCATTAACATTACTTTTACCTGATATTCTTAGAAAATCATATGATACTAGTACACAATAAGCTAAAGCTTCTATACTATAATGAATGTGTTTAAGTTTTTCATCAAAATCTTCCTGGTCAAATGATATTAATATCTTCTGGTCTGTCATCTTATTATAATGTGGTAGCTAATACTTTGATACCATAGAACAAACTCTTCAACGGTATTCCAGCCACTAAAGTATCTAAAAATTTACCTTCTAACCCTCCTCCTATTGATGAAATTAAATAATAAATAATACCTAATACTGCATATATGATTAATGCAATGATTATAGCTAATAAAGTAAATTTTGTACCTAATGGTTGATTCCACTCTAACCATTTTTCAATAATTTTAAAGAGAGAGAACAGAACTAAAAACGTTATTACTATATTAGTAAGTATAGTTCTTAACACAGCATCTTTTATGAGTTGGTCAAATGAATCATTATCAGTATCAAACGTCCCACTTTCCCAATCTTTTTCTAATTGATATGCTTGATTATCACTTGCTAATAATAATCCAAGTGTATTTTCAGCCAATGGTTTAAAATCACCATCTGTAACAGCAATTGTAGCTCCTGATAAAACACCTGTAATAAGAGAAATAATAAAATAAGCCAATATCCCTCCTTTTAGAAATTTGAGATATTGAGTATTAATCATAGTATCATCACCAAAGATATTATTACTAAAATGGTCAATACTATTGCTATACCCCATATAAATTTTGAATATTTCATTTTACCATTATACTAAAGTGTCCTCTCACTATTTCTGTGTCCATTTTGAATATTTCATCTTGCTCTAAAGTCTTTATTATTTCACTTTCATTGACCATATAAAATACTCTTGTAAAACTTTCGGATTTATCCTTCCTGTCAAATACTAACAATCCTGTTTTTATAGCTTCACAAATGGTTTTTTCTATATATCCTTTAGATATACCACCATCACTATTCAGATGATTGACAATATCTCCAAATGATATTGTTTTTCTTCCTCCCCACCACTTTTTATAATTCATCAAAAGCAGTCTTCTTAGGATGATTCCTTTTTTTCTTGTAAACTTCATAAACACCTCTTATTGTCTTAAAATATGGTTTAGTTTAAATATTTTAATAAAGTATTCTTAAGGTTTCTCATTAAAAATGTCCTCATATATATCTAGATAGTTTGATTTTACATATTTTTTCTGAAAAGTACTTTTCATAAATTCATAATCCTTTATTGATATGGCATATTCACTGACTACTTTCTTCATTAATGCTTCACTAATGTCATCCTCTATCAATACTAATCTACTCTTCCAACTACTACTTGGAGTATCCATAACAATATCATATCCTTTTCTCCCTACCTTTTGTCTATTACTACCTTTATATAATGTTCGTTTACTAGGTGGTTCAAATGTATCCCTAACAGAATCATCCTCAAAATCAAAATCTTCAACTTCTTCTTTATTGAGGTCAGGGTCAGATATAGTATCTGAAAGTTTCTTTTCTACTACTTTAGTACTACTTTCTTCTTCTTTCTTCTTTTTTCTCTTAGATTGTTCCCATTCAGTAACTCTTTTCTTTTGAACTTTGGAACTTTTATTAAATAAAACTCTAACATCTTTTATTTCTTGTTTCAATGTTACCATCCTATCTGGATATAATTTTCTAAATTCATGAATATAATCATCATAACCAGGTTCCCTATGACCAAATGGAACATGAAATACTTTGAATTTCTCAGCTACATTTTGAGTTGATTGAATATCATTAAAGAACACAAATTCACCTGTTCTAAGAGTTGTAAGAGTATTAAAGTTTTCTGAATTCAATCTGAAATCCCTACCAATACTCTTTACATCCTCACTACTTAACTTCATTATCATTACATTTTCAGATATTATACCATCTCTAAAATCTGAGTTGGTTTCATAATAACTCTGAGTAGTAGCTAATAATGTTACGTTACTACTTCTCAATCCAGCTAACATCTCTCTTAATACTTCAGCTAATTTTTCTTTATACTTTTCTTTATCACCTGTTGTCTTAGGAAGAAGAATCTTGATTTCCTCTAAAATGATTAAAATAGGAGGATGTCTATTATTTACTATTACATTATTCAATCTTTTCAACAATTCAATGTAAGTAAAATATTTTGTTTTCTTATCTTTAATTTTCCACATAGTGAACATAGATAGTGTTTCTCTATCTCTTATCATTTTAATAAGTTTTTCATCAGATAAATTCATTGGACTATTAGATGGTTGAAGTAAATAATCTTCAGCTAAATTCTTAAATGTAACTTTAATCTGGTCAATATCTCTTTTACTACCATATGTTTCAAAAGGTATCCACATATTTTTTTCTGATAACTTTCCTGTTTTAATTTCAGCTTCAGAATCTTTAGAAGAAGATAATTGATAAGCTTTGAATAAGAAAGAGAAAATATCATCTTTTTCACTTAATTCATCTGCTACACTTTGACATAACAATACAGAAGGAGAGTCAACATCTCTTCCTAATAATGCTCCATAAGAATCTTCATCTACATCTTTAATAGATAGAGAAAACAATTTAATATTATCAGGTACTAATGTTTTTGGAAAGTTAAATGTAAATGGATGAAATATTTCAACCTTTTCAGGATATCTTTCTGTATCAGGTACCATACTTCTTTCTAATGCTCTATCTTGACCTTCACTTATCTTATCTAAACAACAAAATGAATTTTCCATTGATGATTGAGGTTTCTCTGTAATATAAATAACTTTCATACCAGCATACCTTCTACTTTGATAAGCTATATTTTGAACTAAAACAGTCTTACCAGAACCACTACCACCTACTATCATCAAAAGTTTACCACTACTATCTATCTTAATTTCAGTAAACCCATCTTTATCTTCTTTATTCATTCTATCTGTCTACATATCATAGATGTATTATGATTTATCATATCTACTGGGTCATCAAATATTTGACCACAAAAGATACATTGATAAGCTATTAATAGTCTAATCCCTAATTGTTCCATTTGTTGTCCTGACAAAATTAGGTCTTGTTTAAAGTCTTCTGGCGTTTTCATCATTGTATCTCTCTCAAGTTTTCTTTGTAAGATTCTCTATTAAATTGAGCATCTGGATGTAATATCTCTTCTCTAGGTGCATTAATGTATTCTAAATCTGTATTCTTAACTATCATTCCAAATACTATCATTAAATAATCATTGATTAAGGGTAACTCTAAACTCAACTCTTTGATAACACTAAAGATAACCTTCTTAAATACCTTTTCATTCTTGGTTTCTTCTTTCTCTTGATATTCTTTTTTCTTCTTTAAAGTATCTAACAAGAAAGCATTCTGATAGTACTCTTTCTGGAAGTATTTCAATGAGTTCAATATCTCATCTTTCTCATACCCTAACTTATCTTCTTCTAACTTCTCTAATTCTTCTATAAGAACCTTTCTGATTCTATCATCAGCCATACATGTCGTGATAAACTCATAAATATAGTAATGATTGATAGGTAAGCCCAAATGAGATAAGTGTCTAGCAAATAGATATTGGTACTGTTGTTTAATAGCACTACTTGTTCTGATTTTTTCATCCATTTTATATTACCTCAGCAGCTATCACACCTGGTTTCCATCTTCCAGGATTGAATCCTGTATCTATACCTTCATCATCAGCCTTATCACTTAATCTAGTCAATATTTGATAGATATCTGGAATATAACATTCAGCTTCTCCTACCATTTCTATCAGTTGTTCTCTAGTTATCTCTGATTTTAAATATGACCTATAGTTTTGATTAACTAATCTAATACCTTCTCTATTAAAACTCTCTCTAAAGATAATCATACTACATATCTTTGACCAAACTATTGCTAAATAGAGAGAGTGAAGACCAATAACATTGTTTCTATTATGATAAAAATATTGAAGGTACCTCTTGATAACGGAAATGTAAAATCTCATACTATTAATAATTAATTAGATTTCTTTTTAAATCTTTATTAAGATATGTTTATTTTTTGGTTAAAACAGGGGTTACTATACTAATTTTTTTTTTAGTAAGTCACATTCTCACATACGATTGGTATTTACTTTACAGCTTTGTCTGTGAAAGCTGGGCCCTCTCGTGCACTAACTATAGTAGTGAGAAAACTTCTTGAAATAAAACCACCCAACCATTCCTATTGTATAGATAGATGGGATAAAGAACAAAAATATGGGTTTCTTTGCCATTCTGGTATAGGTATCTCAGAATGTCTTTATCACAGAAGGTTATTACCGGAAAAACTTTTTTGGGGCCTAATAATAAAGATAGTTTAATAAAAGTTTATAACTTATTTAATCTATTTATTAATAGATGGTAAGAGTTGTTGGCTATGTCAGATTGTCCCAAGAGGATAGTCATAAGAATAATACTTCTATTGACAATCAGATTAAAATGATTGGTGAATATTCAAAAAGGAACTCTTACAAATTGTTGAAGATATTCAATGATGGGTTTATCACAGGGTCCAGTGAGAACAGACCTGAGTTTGAGAAGATGATTGAGTTAGCTCATGATAAAGTCTTTGACATAATAATTGTGAGAGACCTGGAACGGTTTTCAAGAAACCAATCATATATGATAGAGAAGATTAAGATTCTTAGAAGTTTAAAAATCCAAGTGTTTGATATTTCCAGAGGGATGGAATTGACACAAGATATTACTTTCACAGGAATTATGTCAGCCATTGCTGAATCAGTAATTGAAAAGGGTAAGAAGTTTCAGAAAGATATGATGACAGATAAAATTAAGAATGGTAAACCATTTGGGTTTCCACCTTATGGTTATTTCATTAAGAAAAAAGTTATCAAAGAGAATGGAAAAGATAAAGTAACTAATATGTGGGTTGTAGAAAGAACCAAGTCTAAATTAATTAGAAAAGCATTCAGTTATTATAATAGTGGTTCCAAGATTAGTATCAAAGAAACTGCTGAATACACAGGAATGAATTTTAACACCCTTTTAACTTCTTTAAGGAACAAGAAGTATATTGGGATATTTGAGTACACCAGAATAGAGAAAATAGGGCAGGGTAAAACAAAGAAATACCGGGGTCAATTTAAGTTAAAAGACTGGACACCATTGATTGAACTGAATTTATTTAATCAAGTACAAAATAAGTTAGATAAAAAAGCAACTAACGAAAATAGAATATATTATACATATGAGGAAGAAGATGGGATATCCAATTAAAACAAATAGTACATTAACTAGGAAAAACAAAGACACTGTTCATGTTCAGTGTTATGAAGTATTAAGAGATAAGAGAAATGCTATCCAATGGGAAAAATTATCAGCAGGTAGAAGAAAAGCTCTGAAAACATTTAGATACTTTACTAGATTAAAAAAACATTGTAGAGATGTAGATGTTTATACTATTGATACAGATAAGAAATTAGCTAGGTTTGTTAGAAATAATTATGGGTTTGGTGAATTTGGAGTTATGTTCATTGGTTGTTTTAATAAATCAAAGAGATATAGACCAGCCTTTATTTGTACACCTCATGTTCAAGCTTACTGTCCTTATAAAAAACGTGATAAATGTAAAAAATGGCTTACTCCAGAAAAATTTAAAGTTGGAATGAGTTGTTTGAGAAATAAAAAGTTTGTGAACAGTTATACACCTAGAGCCAGGGTTGTAATAACAGTTAAAGAAATAATTGATGATGATGATGATTTTACTTTCAGGTTTCTTGAAAAACATAATAGAATGGGTTCAATGTGGTTTTGGAAAGGAGAAGATAAAGGAGAAATGAGAGACTTAACTGAAATTGAGAATGAAAAGGTATCTGACCAACCTGTTGACAATTCAACTAGAAAAGATATTATAGATAATATTTAATCTATTTTATTTCATCACGTAAAAACCACCAATAGCTTTGAATGGTTTACTTGGTTCACCATGACTATTAAAAGTGATAATATTATATATTTTGAATGTTTCTTGTCCATAAGGTGGTTTTCTATAGCCATTACCAGTATCAAAAATATAACTATGAGAAGTAACTATACTACCATAACCATGACCAGAACCTAATATAGTCATTTTCTTACCATTAGGTGTTTTTACAAATAATGCACTAGAGTTAGCTAACCATGATTTATCTTTCAATAATTCACTACTACTTCTTTCACTCATAATATAATATTCTGGACTATACCCATATTTTCTTCTTAAATAATCTCCCATTATTAATCACCTTCCATATTCATCTATTACCATTATATCATTATGATAAGCCCATAGTTGAGAACCTTTAATAGATAACCTATTTTCTTTGACAAACTTATTAAAACGAGCATCTTCTCTTAATGAGTTCATAGCTGGTCTTCTTAATTCATTAATGATGATACTTCCTGGAACTCCGAATTTTGGTTTTCTTGTTCGTATCATTTTCAACGACCTATTACCTGTTTCTCTTCCTATTATTCCATATTGTCCCATTTTATAAAAATCTACCTGTAGATAGTATCATATTACTATTACCAGTTGGATTTTTCATCAATCTTCTAGCAAATCTTAATGCTTCTGATTTAGTGTCAAAATGTACACTTCTTGAGAATGATTTTCTACCTGATGGGAATACTGTAAAATCTACATCATAACCTAATCCTTTTCTTCCATCAATTTCAACTTGAAAATCATCATATGTCCAAGACTCTTCAGTTGAACCATCTCTTCTTTTAATTGGTTTGTGTTTTTTCCATATCATTTTCATTTACCTCTTGTTTCTAGATAGTTAGTCCCTTGTCTAGCATTCTTGATGATTTTCATTTGTTTTACTTTACTTAACTCATGAAATGCTGTTCTTCTATCTTTACTTGAACACCCTATATTTCTCAAAAATATATCTCTTTCTAAATTTGATGCCCTATCCTACTTTGCTGGAACACTTAATGCTGGTATTCTTGCTGAGCTACCTTTCCATGCTTGAATTGTTTTTGCCATTTTATATTTACCTCACCTTCTTCTTTTTAAATGGTAACACTTTAACTTTCCTTGGACCAAATCCAGAATCAACATTAAAATTTTGACCTGTATCAACATTATAGAAATTAACTGAGTTTAAATCTCCATCTTCTTCTGCAGTAAATTTAGTCTTTGATTTAAAATAAGGGATTCTACTATAATTATATCCTTCATCATCAGCTTCTTTCTTTGTTAAAATACCACCAAATTGTTCACTATAATACATAGATTCAAGTAATATTATTTGTTGACCTTTTTTTATTTTTCTCATTGCCATTTTATTTTTTCCTCATTGATGTTTTTTTTAATCTCTCCATTGAACAGGTTCTGGTGCAAAGTAGAAAAATAAATGAATCAAAGTATCTACTATGAACAACCCTACTGTGTAATATATAAATAATAATATCCAACCCCAATAACAACCACTTGTAATTAATCCTTCTAAATAAGTTGATGGAGGTAATGCATGTAGAACAAATAAACCAATAGCTAATAAAACATAGTGAGCATAATTTTGCCACTTCATTAAATTATCTGTGAATGCCATTTTAATCTTTATCCATAATCTTAATCCCAATAACTCCAATACCTAGCACAACCATTAATATATTATGAATTAACCACATTGATTCACTTCCTTCATAAAAAATAGCTAGAATATGTGTACCTATCATGATTATAATGAACAAGTAAAAAAGAATATTTAACATAATTTTATTTGCCATATTATAACTTAATCATATCTTATTTAAGTATTTTATTGAAATAGGTTGGCTCCGAAAGATGTGAATATAAACCCTAGCAAACCGCCGAAACGGTCTGCTGGGGAAAAAGAGGTGATAGATGTTTAAATATTACAAATTAAACACTGTTTATAAATCTAATTAAAAAAAATTTTACTAACTTTACTTAATAAAAATTTATAAACTCAAACCGTTTATTTATTCTTATTGGTTGATTGAAAAGTTTCACCACCCCCTCAAAGTTGGTTTTTTCTTTTTCAATCTTCCAATTTGTATGTATGGATGGAGATGGTATAAATGGAAAAAGAGTTAGGTGATTTTTTAGGTAAACATGTTAAAATTGGATATAAAGATGGTGATGACACTTATTATAAAAAGGCCATAGTTAAACAAGAAACAATAAATTTCTTAATATTAATTGATGATAAGACAAATAAATTATTTGCTGTGTTCAAGACTGATATTAAAAAAATAGAGGCTTTCTAAGATGGCAACTGGAGAGAAATGGGAAAAATTATTAAAATTGTGGAAAAAATATTTTCGGTTCTATGTTGTTGATAATCATGATATGATATTACCTTCATTATATTGTTTTTTAGGAACTGTATTACCTACAAAATATGTATATGGTGGTCATTACAATTCAACAAGATTTCACACATTCTTTATTAGACCATCCAGGTCTGGAAAAGGACAAGCTATCAAATGTATATATTTTCTAGCACACCAGTTTCAAAATATCAAATCTTTTATGACTATTAAAGTTACTGATGCCGCTTTAATTGGTACCGTTGAAAAGAATAGAAAAGATGAAGTTATTAAAATAAGTGGATTATTAGCTGACCATGAATTAATAGCTTGGGATGAAGGAAATATGTTACTAAACAAAGCACCTCATACAGAAAGCTTATCTGATATTATTCAAATGGCATCTGATGAACCTGGATATATTTCTAAAGCTTTGAGATATGGTACATTAGGTTTCTATACCAATACAACCTTCTTAACTGGTAGTATTCCAACATCGGATATATCTAATGCGGCTTTGAAAAAAGGAACATTACAAAGGTTCTTTATTAGTTACAAAGAGTATACACAAGAAGACATATTAAGAATGAGTAGAAAGATTATTAATCTATTAGATAAAGAAGCTTGTGATAGAGATAAGGTTTCAAATGATATGATAGCCTTCATTAAAGGTATCAAAGCTAGACAATATTTGAAAATTGATAAGAAAGATAGTATAATAATAAATGAAAAGGCATTGGACTTCTTTCAATCAGATATCATGAACCAATACAATGATGATAAGCAAAATGTGTTAATGTCCTTCTTTAATGGAGCTATGAATCTAATCTATAAAGTAGCTACTCAATATGCAGTAGTAGAAGAAAAAGATAAAGTTGACTTAGAATCTTTAGAGGTAGGTTACGATATATTTATTGACCATTTAAACAATGTGAAAAGATTATTGGATAGTATAGGTAGAATCAGAACAGGAGCTAGATTAGATAGAACTAATTTCATAATTAAACAATTAAGAAAGAGTGGTGGGAAGATGACTAGGTCAGTATTGTTGAATCAATTAAAGATTATGAAAGAGAATCAACAATGGGACTTAGGATTTAATAAGACAGTTACATTGTTAGAAGACCTGAAAAATGCTAAGAAAATAGATTTAGAAATGGAAGGTAGACCAGGTGGTTCTGGTAGTCAAATGACCGTTTCTATAGCTAAAAGGAAATAGAACATATCTTTTCAAAACTATACTTTTTCTTCTTTTTTCGTTTTTATAATTTATAATTTTATAATTTACTTACCGTAATAAACAAATTATACGGATATTCTCGTATTTCTCTGATATTCAAAAATACCCGTCTCAAAAGCTGGTATTCGGAACAAACATACGTGTAATTTAAAAAAAGGATATAATAAATTATAAATTATAAAAAAACAAATTACACGAAAATATCAAAAAAAATTAAAAACCCCGAAAAAAGTAAATTATACAAATTATAAACACCTATACTCGAGTATATACTTTTCTGGTCAAATATGTACTAGAAAAGATAAAGATTTATATACTAGTACTTATTTATGCTAAGTATAGTTAAGAAAAGTTAAGAAAGGTGAAATAAAATGAATAAATATGAATTTGAATTGTTTGATAAAATAATTAGTTTAGAAGATTATGCTAAATTATTAATTGGAAAAAATCAATTAGATGTTAAAAATTTAACTACTGCTTTAGAGATTCTTTTTGATGAAGCTGTATCCCAAGGTGTAAAACAAAAGAGGTTAAGAAAATGGAAAAACAAAAATTTGAAAAACAAATAACGGAAACAAATATACATTGCTTAATTACAATGTATGGAAAAACAGAAACACAACCAGTTTGTAAAGATTGTGAGGATTGTGACAAAGTAATAGGATTAGCAGATTTTGATAAAAAAGTTAGTTATCTAATTTGCCCAAAATGTTATAAAGTTTTACAAAGAGGCAATATTCCTAACCCCATTAAAAGATATGAGTTGGAAAAATGACTTATATACTAGAAAAGATAAAGGTTTATATACTTGAACTTATTTATACTAAGTATAGCTAATAAAAGCTTACAAAGGTGATATAAAATGACAGAAAAAAATTGTTTAATTTGTGAAAAAGATTTTGATAGTTTAGATATTTCAAAAAATGAAACTTTTGGAATTGTGAAAATTGTTGGAGTTAGAAAAACTAGATATTATATTTGTTATAGTTGTTTAAAAAATTTTAAAGTAAATCTTAGTGAGGTTGAAGAATGAAAATAAAATTGATGATTAGTGTTGAAGATTTGAATAATATTAAAGTTGATGATAAGAAATATGAGAGATTATATTTTGGAAAGAATAAACCTGATGATTTAGAATTATTAGATTCTATTGAATGTGAATTACAAAGTGAAGGTTTGTTAGATAAAGTTGAAGTAAGTCTAGTTGATAATCATTTGAAATTTGAATTTGATTTTGTTTTAATTAATGAAGTTAAAAAAATAGTAGGCCTCTTATTAAAGGAGAATACTAATATGAAATTAATCAGAGTTTGTTATGGGAGAAAAGATACACCTGTAAAAGATAGAGAATATCACTTAGAAGGACAAACAGCAGTTGGAACAGAAAAAGAATTTGAAAATATGTTCCCAGGAGTAAAATTTGAGGTGAAAGAAGATGAATGAATATCAACAAAAAAATATTTTCCTTAAAAAGGATAGAGAAAGACAACATGCTTTATTTGATAGAGACCCTATCAGATATTTTGAATTGTGCAATGATACTTGTGTTACACCTGAAGACCATGGTTTATATGAAACAGGGTTATTAGAAGTTAGGATGTATCAGAGGAATTGAAAATGATAAATAAACAAACAGGTGAGAATATAACAGAAAAAGTAACTAGTACAGGTGATTATCAAAATACTGATTTTGTATCTGTTGATAATATGAGAGAATGGTTGAAAGAAGAAATTCATAGGTCTGGTGCTTCATCACAAATGTTAGAAGAATTTGATAAACAAACTCAAATTAAGGTAGATAAAGATAATGTTGGTATAACATTAGAATTACAGATAAATGCTTTATTATTCCCTAATCAAAAAGGAGAAATATCTATTTCACAAGAAGGAAGACAACATATTGTTAAAGAAATATTAGGATTAGTAGGGATGACAGCAAAAGAACTGATAAACATGATTCAACCAAAACATGGTAGAACTTCATGTTCTGATTCAGATTTAAATAATGGTTTTAATTCATCTAAGAGTCATACAAGATGTATGAGATGTACATTATTAGAAATTATTAAGAAAGGGTTTCTTCCAGAAAATCATTATTTGAGTGCAGATTTCAGTATTGATGATACTAAAGTTAAGAGGGGATGAAGATGAAAATGGCTAAAAAAAAGAAACAAAACAAGATAGATATATCAGATTTTTTCAATATCTTTTTAATTGTAATATTGGTAGGTTCTGTAGGTATATCAATGATTGGATTATTCAATTTCATGGTTGGTTTCCATAATTTAGATACTTGTCATAATGAAGAAACATTAGCTCTACAATTTGATATTGAAATATATGAAGTCAGGGTTAATGGTCAACCTTGGAGTTTACAAGAATGTTATCTAAGTGGTTTGGGTGCAATCATTAATTATTACTTTGTGACTATGTTAGGTATCTTGCTTTTTGGATTGACCATTGGGATTATGCTTACTAGTTGTGATTTTTCACAATCAAATAAAAAAAATAATGGAGAAATGAAAAAAAATGGAACAAGAACATAGTGTACATACAATAAAGGTTGATGAATATACTGAAGTAATATTAAAAATACCTAAGGTATTAACTGCTATAGATTTCAAGGGATTAACCATGAAAGCTAATAAATTATTCAATTTGAGTAATATGGATGAGATATCCAGACCAGTAGTAACTTCATCATATAAATCAATGACTCAAGACCAACTTGATACATTAATTAGTATGTATAAGAAAAGAAAAACAACAGGTGAAATTAGTAAGAAAATAGAGGTACCTAGTACAAAAGTTTCACAGAAAATTTATTACTTAAAATCAAGAGGTGTATTAAAATGAGTTCATTAACAACAACAGTTTCCTTATCTGGAAAAGAAAAGAGGGAATATGCTGTTAATAATATAGCATACAAATTGTTAACTATCTTACACAAACATATCAGTATAGATAGTGGGATTTCACAAAACAAATTGTTCAAAAAGTTATTCAAAGTTAATTATAATGATGATAATTTAAAACATTTTGTCATGTGGGATTTTGTTAAGAAGGGTATGCATAAATTGAGAAGAGATAGTAACTGTTTTGTAGTTGGGAAAGGTTATGGTCTTAACAGATTTTATTATGTAGTGACCAATAATCAAGACATTCAACCTTACATTGATTCATTAAAGAATAGTATCAAGAGAATGCAAGCAATGAGTAAGAGAGGAAAGAAAGCAGTTGACCAAGAATGGTATCAAGAAACTTGGGCTATCGAGGACAAAAGTACCAATAAATTAAGGTAAAAACCTTATATTCTTGAGAATATAAAGTTATCTTAATAAACATTTATAAATGATAAGTTATAATTAACTTATATAAGTAGGAGGAATCAAAAAAATGACAAAAGTATTGATTGAAGACATGCCAGATGAGTTGTGGGATAGATATAAAAACCTAGTACCTAGGTCTATTAATCTCCAGAATTCTGTAATAGAACGAGTAAAGGAGTTTGTTGAGAAAAAGGAGGCTGAACAAAAATGACAACAAAAGAAGAATTATTTGAAAAAATTAAAAGTAAAGCCATTGTAGAACTTGAGACTTTAGAAGAAGAGTACAAAAAAGAAAGAGAAAGTTTTAGTAAGAAAGGTATTCCAGAAGAACAGTTAGATAAGTTTACTCTAACAAGAATCAGAACTCTTTACAAAAAACAATTAGCATCTCCAGCGGCTAAATTAGTAGGTACTATCATTGGAGACCAAGGTGTAACAGATTTCGGTGCTAAAAATCAGTATGATAAGATTAAAACTTTATGGTCTGAAGCTGATGAAGTTATTAAGAAAACCATGATTAAAGATGGTATAGCTGATGTTGATGGTAATCCATTATGGCATTCAGATAATACTAAAGCCAAGTGGAAGTATGAAGATGACACAGGTGTCACAAAAGAAGTTGGTCAAAGAAGAATCAACTATGAATATGAAAGACAAAGACCTTTAGTTCTAATATCAAGAAGAGAAGATGAAACTGAATACAAATTATCGTTCTTAACTCTGAGAGGAGATAAACTTGATATTAAATTACCGATGTTTGTTGAAATGCCTTTTAGAGCTATTATTAGAAAAGATGAAGAAGGTATTTTCCAACTTAATCAATCTACAGTAACTCTTTTCAATGCTAAAGGTAGTAGAGAAGTAGATGTAGTTGAACTGTTTAAGAAAGTTATCCCTAATCATTTAGTGGGTAATTTAAGTCAGTTAAAAGATTACTTTGAATCTAATAGAAATGGTGGTAATAGATTTTGTGTAGTTAAAGGTACCATTTTCAATATTAATCTGGAAAGTAAATACAATACAATTTTAAGTATTGATGATGATAGTATTGAGATTAAAGATTCTATTGTATGTTTCTTATCTAAAAACTATCCTATTAATTTTGTTGAAGGTTCCCAAGATTGTTTATTTGTAGGTTGGCCTTCAGTTAGATTAAACCCACAATCAAATGAAGAAGAAGTTCAAATGAATATGTACGGAGTTTTCGTAGATAAAGTTTGGCGGGTTAAGGAGGTTGTGCCATCTACTAAAGTTGAAGAGGAAGAACAATGGTAGGTGATTTGTTTGACGACAAAGCAAAACAAGAAATTATAGATAAGGTTAATAGTAGACCTACTTTTGAATTTAAAGAAGATGATAGTGAAGGCAAGGAAGTTTACACTATTTACGGAAACAAAGGAGAAGGGAAGACTACTTTAGCTTTATCTTTTCCTGGTACAATAGCTGTACTTTGTTTTGACCATAAAAGTGCTTTGGTTAAAAGGAATATGTACCAAGGAGATGAAAGAATTAAAGTGTTTGATGCTGTTGAATACTTAAGTGAAGATTCAACCTCTATTAATGAAACTAGTGACTTAACATATGAATATATTTTGTTCTTGTTAAGAGAAATTGAAACAAAGGTCAAACCAGATTGGATAGTAGTTGATGGTTTAGAAATCTTAATTAAAATCGGTGAAGGTGTAATGAGACACCGACATAAACTTAAACCTTTCCAGGGTATTGCTAATTTAAGTGTATGGAAAGAAAGAAGGTTGGTTATCAGAAACATTCACAAAGAATGTATTGATGTAGTTAAGAAAGGTGTAATATATACAACTTACACCAAAGAAAAAGAAATCATCAAAGAAGGAACTACTGAATCAAAAAGTACAGTTCCAAATTGGATTGATATTGTTATGTATGAAACAGATTGTGTTTTATATGCCTATAGTGTTAAAGAAGGTGATAGAATGAAGTTTTATACAGATGTAATAAGTAACAAACTATTAAAACCTACTACAGGTTCTAAAATAGATGTTACAGCACCAAAGAGGTTGATGGACTATGACTAGATGCAAATGTGGTGCTGTTAGTAGAACAAATTATTCCCATGGGAAAAAAAGTAAAGGGGTACCAAGTTTTACTATAAAGCATGATAAGGATTGTAGATTCAACAAGGAGAATAAGAAAAATGACAGAAGGTAAATGTCCACATTGTGGTGGTTCATTACATATAATTGATGAATCAATCATGACTTATCTTTGTGAAAAATGTGAAGCATTCGTTGATATTGATGAATCTTTACAAGTACCAGAATAAGAGGTGATAAAAATGGTAGGTGTTTTAAATAATAAATCAAAAGAGTATAGAAAAACAGTATATGACAAATTAAAAGAGGACCCTGTAAAATATCAACAACATCTTAAAAAACAAAGAAAAAGATATCAAAAGGTGAAAGAAGAAGGTAGAGATTATTATTCTACAGTGATAAAAAAGAATCCAGCTATGTATAGTAAATACAAAGAAAAGATGAGAGGTATTTCTTTAGAACATGGTGGTAGAGTTAACAAAAATAATTTTTTAGTGAAGGAATTGTTACTTAATATGTTACAGATTCCAGAAATAAGAAAGGAAATTGTTAAAATTGTTCAAAAAGGTGGTAAAAAATGAAAGCTATATTTGAAAAATTAGGAATGATATTATTGTTAATTTGTTTAGCATTGTTCATAGTAAAACCAATGGGATTATTGGCAGTACTATTAGGTGTTACTTTTCTATTAGGTGTATTATTATATCTAGGTGGAAGAAAAATCTATTACAAAATAACAGGAAAAACTAATCCAGAAGAGGAGGAAGATTAAATGGTAATTAAATGTAATGAATGTAATAAGACATTAGGTTCTTATTCAGAATGGTGTCTTTATCATAACAGAAAAAGAAGAGATTTTTGTAGTCTAAACTGTGTTAATAACTATGTTAAAGGAAGAATGGAAGATGAAGAAGTATCTCAAACTGAAAAGGTCAAAAATGTAACATTATTCACAGAAACTGTGATTGATAGTGCTCATCAATTATGTGGATATAAAGGTAAATGTAACCAAGTACATGGTCATAGTTGGTTAATCATGGTTTGGTTTAAAGGTAGTCATGAAGATGTAGATGATGTTGGTATCTTAGTAGATTTCGGTATTGTTAAAAAACTTCATAATCTATTAGACCACACATTTATTAATGATGTGATTCATGCTAATCCAACAGCTGAGAACTTATCTCAATGGGCATATGGATATTTAAAAGGTCTTACAAATGTTGACAAAGATATTGATGTTAAGGTTAGAATTTACGAAACAGCAGTAAAAAAAGAAACATTTTGTGAAGTTGGAGATTGGTAAAATGAAATCAATATCTTTTCAAGAAAAGAAAAATGTTAAGTTTAAATGGTCTAATATGATTTTGTTAGGTCTTACTTTTGGACTTGCATTGGCATTCAACAACATAGCATCTGCCATTATATTAATAGTGGTATTGACATGTACTATTGGTACAGATTTTGAGGTGATTATAGATGACAAACGAATTAGACAAAATAAAAGAAGGAAGATTTGCAAAAAGTAGTGAAGAAAGTAAGAAAGATCAATTTGAGTATTTTGAACATTTTTTAACTCAGATGAAAGATAGGTTGGAAAAGGGTTTTGAAAAATATGGTGATTTTACTATTACAACTAACAAAGATACAGCAGTTGAAGAATTAGTTGAAGAACTATATGATGTAGCTAATCATGCCTTTTTATTAGCTTATAGAGTTAAAACATTAGGGACGTTGATAAAATGAGTGATACAATACCCATTTGTGAGATATATCCAGCAGTACAGGCTGAAGGTCAGATGAGATATCCAGCTGTATTTGTTAGAGTTTGGGGATGTAACTTGAGATGTAGATTTAATGGGTCTAGTTGTGATACTCCCTATGCAGTAATTAGTGGTAAACCTAACCAGTTATCACTTAATGAGGTGTTGCATAGGATTTTATCTTACGACCATAAACATGTGGTATTTACTGGTGGAGAACCTTTGATGTACCAAGACCAGATAATCAGAATACTCAAAAAGTTACCTTTGAATAGATATGTTCAAATAGAAACTAATGGAACTATTAAACCAAAAAGAAGATTACAATCTCAAGTAGATTTATTCAATGTGAGTCCAAAGTTGACATGCAGTAATCAACCTGAAGCTTATGAAGATAAAAGAATAAATATAAAGGTTTTGAAATCATTTCCAAAACAAAAAACTACTTTTAAGTTTGTAGCTGATACTCTTAAAGATATAGAAGAGATTGAAGAACTCAAGGAAATTCTTAAAAATAGAGATATAATCTTGATGCCACAAGGTGATAAAAGAGAAATAGTTTTAAAGAACATTCCAAAGGTTATGGATTGGTGTTTAGAATATGGATATGGTTTTACCAATAGGGACCATATTTTAGGTTTTGATGATAAGAGAGGTGTATGAAATGAATAAAACTCAAGGTAAAATGATTAGAGTATTAACAAATGTGATAATATCTTTTGCTATAACTTTTATATTCTTCATATTGGTTAAAATCATAGCAACAGGTTCTTTTATTCCTGAATATAAGATAACTATTACTTGGTTTGGTTTATTCATAATGAGTGAAATGATGGATATGAGAGTAGGTTGGATTGAAAATGATATTGAAGGAGTTAAAAAATATAAAAGATGGGATATTTTTTTAAAATGAGGTAATAAAATGGATGAAGAAAAAATTAAATTAATGTGGAAAGTGATTTTGGCAGAAGTGGGAGATAATCCAGAAAGAGAAGGTCTTTTGGATACACCAAAGAGAGTAGCTAAAATGTATAAAGAGTTATTCAGAGGATATGATAAAACTCAATTACCGAAAGTTACTACATTTACTAATGGTGCAGATGGTTTAGTATATGACCAATTAGTAACAGATGAAGGTCCATTTCAATCATTATGTGAACATCATGTAATTCCATTTTTTGGAAAATATTATTTTGGTTATATACCCAATCCAAAAGGTAAGATTTTAGGATTAAGTAAAGTAGCTAGAGTAGTAGATTACTTTTCAGCCAGACTTCAAATTCAAGAAAGATTGGTTCAAGATGTAGTTACTCATTTATGGACTGAATTAAGTAAAGAAGGAAATGAACCTTTGGGAATGATATTAATCATGGAAGGAGAACATTTGTGTAAAACCATGAGAGGAGCTAAAAAGAAAGGTAACATGAAAAGCTGTTGTGTTAAAGGGATATTCCAAACTAATCAAGATGGAATAAAGGATGAGTTTTTAGGCTTATTAAATCTAAAATGAAATTAACAATTAGAGGTGGCAGATAATGGGAGGATTACAAGTATGTCCAAATCTAAAGTTGACAAAAACTGAAAGAGAAAGAAGAAAAGTTAAATTCCCTGATTGTATAGGGTTTTTTCCTGATAAAGAGTGTATAGAATCTACACCAGAAAAACCTGGACCAGATTGTTACAGATGTCCACATTATATGAAAGAGAGGAAATAAATAGATGTATTGAAAAAGCAGAATTAAGTTCTGTGGAGGATAAAAAATGAAAGATTGGTATAAAAAAGTTGAAAGCATTGGTCAACAATGTACTATGGATAACCTTTGTGCATCTATGAGAGAAGAAATGGGTGAATTAGAAGAGGCTATTAGAGATGATTCAAACATTAATGAAGAATTGTGTGATGTAATTAATGTAGCATACATGATGTTAACTAAGAGAGTAGGAGATGTACCATATGATGCTATGTTGGCTAAGTTAAATTTCAAAGATACAAAAAATGATACTTATTGAGGTGAATAAATGAAAAAAGAAAAGGTTGTAGTTGTATTTAGTGGTGGCTTAGATTCAACTACATTATTGTATTGGGCTAAAAAACATTATCAAGATGTTGAAGCATTAACTTTTAATTATGGTAGTAAACATAATGAAAAAGAAATTCATTTTGCTAAAGAACATTGTTTAGCATTAGGAGTTAAACATCAAATCATTAATCTAAATCTTAATGAATGGGGTTTCACATCAAGTTTATTAAAAGATGGAGAAAAGATTCCTGAAGGTCATTATGCTGCTGAAAATATGAAATCAACTGTAGTACCATTTAGAAATGGAATTATGTTAAGTATAGCTGTTGGTTATGCTGAAAATATAAAAGCTGATAGAGTATTATTAGGTAGTCATAGTGGAGACCATGACATTTATCCAGATTGTAGAAGAGAATTTACATTAGCTATTAGTTTGGCAGCTAGTTTAGGTACTTATAACAATGTGAAAATTGAATCACCATTTAATGATATGAAAAAAGAAGATATTGTTAAAGAAGGTAAAGATTTAAAAGTACTTTATGATAGAACTTGGAGTTGTTATGAAGGTGGAGATAGACCTTGTTTGAAATGTGGAACTTGTGTAGAAAGAACTGAAGCATTCTTTTTGAATGAAGTCAAAGACCCATCTTTAACTAATGAAGAATGGGAAGAAGCAAAATCAGTATTGATGGAAATACTTTAGAGGTAAAAAATGGAAGAAAAAAATATTGAAGAATTTAAAAAATTACCAGAAGATATTAGAGACTTGGAGAAAGATATATTTAAAAATTCTGAAACAAGAGAAGATAACATTAAAATTAAACATAAAATGTTTGATGAAGTATTTGTATCTGTTAGTGGAGAAACAGGTGATGTAGGTAAACTTTTATTTTCAAATCAACAAAAAAGGGATACTGAAACACATAGAAGATTAAAGTTAAAACAAGAATATAATGATGTAATAACTGAAATTGATGGTCTTACTAGTTCTATAAAAGAAAAATCTATAGAAGTAGGGTATAAGAAAAGAATGTTTAGATTATATGAATCATTATCTATAGGAGGTAGATAAGATGGAAGAAAGAACAGAAGTACAGTTAGATGGTGTAAAAGCATTGGGGAGTGAAAAAACAGAGTATAAGTTAGACCATCCTCATGTGGAAACATTGGAAACATTTGAGAATAAACATCCTGATGTGGATTATTTGGTAAGTTTTAAATGTCCAGAATTTACATCATTATGCCCAAAAACAGGTCAACCTGATTTAGCTACTATTCATATCCAATACATTCCAGATGTGCAAATGGTAGAAAGTAAATCTTTAAAATTGTATTTGTTTAGTTTCAGAAATCATGGTGATTTTCATGAGGATTGTACAGTACAAATTATGAAAGATTTGAAAGAAAGAATGAATCCAAAATGGATTAGAGTAGTAGGAGATTTTACACCTAGAGGAGGTATTAGTATCTGTCCTGTAAGTGAATATTGTAAAGAAGGTTTTCATGTACCATCTTCAATATCTAATAATTATCCTATGCATACGAGACATTTATAGGTGGATAAAATGAAAAAGATGTTGATAGGATTGGTTTTAATTTTTTCTTTATTATTAATAGGTTGTAATGATAAACTTTCCGAAAATGAACAATTAATTGAAGATATAGATAGATGGTTCATAGATGAAGATTTATTTGTAGATGATAATTCAACTTCATTAATATTTAATGATTCTGAGTTATATTACATTAATAACTCACCTATAATAACAAGTAATATTTTTCAAATTCAAGATAATGATTTATCTTATCTTCAACTAGCAGGAAATATGTCTGAAAGTTTTGATAATTGTTTTAGTATAAGGTCTAATGAATCTATTATTCTTAGAATTGATTGTAATGGAACTATATTTTTAAGAGAAGAAGAAATAGGACAAGATACAAAATTGGGTATATTGTTATCTGAGTGGTGGTAGAATGGTTGATAATAAGATAATTACAAAACGTAAAAGAAAAAAAATATCTATCTCTCTTAGATTACAAATACTTGAAAGAGATAAATATACTTGTCAATGTTGTGGTAAAACACATAAAGATGAAGAAATGATTGTATATCATAAAAAAGATAGATTAGAAATTGACCATTATAAACCTTTCATTAATGGTGGGAGTTGTAGTATTGATAACTTTTATGTTCTATGTAAGAAATGTAATTTAGAAAAATCAGATTCAGATTTCAGATATCCAATTGATAATAAAGATATTTTAAATGAATCTTTATCAGAAAAATATAGTTTGGTAAATGTATTTTTAAAAAAGACATGTGAATCTCATAGTTATGGGAATAACAGAAAAAGAGAAATGATAAGACCAGCTCATCCTAAAATTGCTCAAATAATTGGTAGTTTTTCTAATAGAATATCTCACCCAAAGTCTTCAAAAATTGTTACACTTACTAAAGGTGATATCTTTATTAATAATGATGATGGTGATTTGAGATTAAAATATTATAATATGATGGAAGAAATATGTGAACATTTTTGTAAAAGATTAAAAGAATTAAAAATACCTACAAAGATTCAAAGAGAAATATATAAAAAAAGTAGTAATGTATATCAATTTGATTGTTTGGTAAATGAATATAGGATTAATATGGGTTATAAAAAAATTGTGGAGAGTGATATAAAATGAAATTAGCATTAATAGTACCGTTTAAAAATCTAGATTTGATGAACATAAGTGATTATGATTATATCTTAACTAGAGAAGCAAAAATGAACAAACAATATAAAGATTTCTATACAAAAAGTGAAAGATATAGTATTTTAGACAATAATGTTCATGAAAGAAGTGAGATAAATTGGGAAGACCATGTTGAATTAGCTATTAATATGGGTGTTAATGAAATTGTTGTTCCAGATGTTATGAAAGATAAAGAAAGAACACTTAGATACTTTAATGAATTCATGAATATGTTTTATGAAAAGTTAAAAGAACATAATATTATAATCCAAGCTGTACCACAAGGTGAAACTTGGGAAGAAATTCAAGAATGTTTTGATGTGTTTAATAAAGATACTAGAGTAAAAATAATTGGAAATAGTTTTGATTTAATACCATTCCAAATTTGTGATAAGAAATATGAAAATCAGAGTTTTAATAGAACTTTGATTATTAATAGTTGGATTAGGAAAAGTAATAAACCTATTCACTTATTGGGGAGTAATGGTACTGGTGAATTAATAACTTTATCAAAGTTTTCACTAATTAGGTCAACAGATGGAAAATTATTTTCCAGAATAGGTTTGGCAAACATGGACTTAGAGAAAGAAATGGATGTGTATAAACCTAATATCAAAATGTACTTTGATGATGATATTGAAAACAAAAACTTATTTATAAGAAATGTAAATTATTTCAAACAAATAATTAATTAATAGTGAGGTAGGATGTATGGATGTATATAATATTGATTATAAAGAAGAATTAGATGTACCTGTTATTTATATGTTTGGTAGAGAAGGTAGAACCAAAGTTGTTAAAAGAATACCATGGTTCAAACCCTACTTTTATATTAATGAAGCAGATAGTGAATATCATAGTGATTATATACCAGGTGTTAGTATAGGTAAACAACATTATATGTCTATATTTGGTGATGAAGTAAGAAAAATTCATTATGGTATTCCAAGACATACATATTCTTTAAGAAATCAATTTAAAAAAACATATGAAGCTGATATCAAATTTTATTATAGGTTTTTGTTAGACCAACAAAAAAACATAATTGGTAAGGGATATAAGTTCAATGGTGATTTTAGAATATTAACTTTAGATATTGAAACCACTATGTATAATCCATTAGACCCATTTAAAGCTAGTGAAAATATTACATCTATAGCATTACATGATAATTACCTAGATAAACGGTATTGTCTGGTTTATCATCCCAATGTGGCCAATATACCAATCAAAGATATTCCTGGTGTAGAAATAAGAACATTTAGTGATGAGAAGGAGTTACTCACCAACTTTCTAAAGTTAGTTAGAAAAATAGATGCTGACATTTGGTCTGGTTTTAATGTCATAGGTTTTGATGTTAATTATTTAATTAGTAGAATGAAAAGATTAGGTGTTAATTATAAAAAAATGTCACCTATGAATAGAGTATTACATAAAGGTGATAATTACAAAGATTTGAGAATTAACATATTTGGTGTTGAATTAATTGATATTCTAACTTGGTATAGACAATTACATCATGGAGATTTACCATCTTATTCATTAAAAAATATTTGTAAACATGAATTAGGTAGAGAAGCTAAAGAAAGTTGTAATCCTCAACAAGCTTGGGATACAGATTTGAATAAACTTATTCATTATAACGTAACTGATGTTGATATAACTGTTGAATTAGAACAAACAGTAGGTATTATGAATTTTATCAATGGATTAAGAGAAATTAGTTGGATGAATTATGAAGATGTATCTGCTTATAGTAGAGTAATTGATTTCTTAATGTTAAGATATACAACAGAACATAATATTGTTATGCCAACTAAACCTATACCAACTGGTCATAGAGAAAAGGTAGGAGGTGCCACAGTTAAAGCTAGAACAGGTCTTTTCAAGAATATAATTACTTTAGATTTATCATCTCTATATCCAACCATAATTAGACAATTTAATCTTAGTAGAGAAACTATCTGTGATGAAGGTACTGTTGAAATTAATGGTATCAAGATTAAAATGGATAAGAAAGGGATATTACCTATTGTAGTGGAACAATTGGCTCATATGAGAAAAAGATTTGATAAAATGAGAGATGAAGCTACTGTTGGTACTATAGAATATGAAAGAGCTACCTCCCTTTTAGATTCAATCAAATGTGTAGCTTGTACAGCTTATGGGGCAGCTGCTTATGATGGGTTTAGAATGTATGATGATAGAATAGCTGATACAATTACATTTGTTGGTAGAGAATTATTTGTCATTAATCAATCTATTATTGAAAAAGCAGGTCATGAATTAATTGGAGGAGATACAGATTCAGTATTTGTTCAATTAAATGGTATTGAAGATGATTTAGAAAAAATCAAAGAAGAAGCTTATAGATTAAGAGAAGAAATTCACAAAGCTTATAATGAATATGCTGATAAATATGGTGTACCACAAATACAAAATATTGATTTTGAAAAGGTTTATAGAAGACAAATAGTTATGGCTAAGAAGAGATATGCAGGTCATATAATTTGGAAAAAAGGAAAGATTCAAGATAATGTTGATTTAGTAGGTGTGGCAGCTGTTAGAACTGATTATAGTGAATTTGCTAGAAAATTACAAACTGAATGTTTTAATATTTTGATAAAAGAAGATAATTATGATAAGATGGTTAAATATATTCAAGAAAATATAGATAGGTGTTTGAATAATGAATTTGATTATGAATATATTAGTATCCCTGATAAATTAACAAAACCTGTTAAAGATTATGCATCAACCTCACCAAAGTTGAGAGGGATAGCATGGGCTACTAAGAATCTAGGATTACACTTTCCAGTTGGGGATAAGATGTTGAAATTGTTTGTAAAGAATGGTTTTACAGATGTTATATGTTTCCATGAAAATGAAGATTTAGAAGGTGTGGAAATTAAAATAGACCAACTATCTTTATTAGAAAGAAGTATTTTTCTAGTGGTAGAAGGTATATTTAAAGCTTTAGATGAATTACCTCAATTAGAACAATTACGGTTAAAAACTACATTAAGAATTCAAGGTCAAACAACACTAATATGATGAAGTATATACTCAAGTATATAAAAGTTTAAGTATGTCATCATATTATGTGACATTATGACACATAATATCAAACAAGAGGAAAATAAAAATGGGATTATTTGGAAAAAAGAAAAAAGATGAGGAGTTTAAAACTCCAGAAATGATTAAACAAGATCAAAAAGAAGATTTTGATTCTAGTGAAAAGTCTTTTAAAGAATTAACAACTGGATTGAATTCTGAACAAAAAATTAATGTAATTGGAGAAATGATTAATGAAATGTATCATGAACAAATTGAAGGTTTAAGTGTAGCTCAATTGGAATATTTGAAAATCAATACATTACCTATTAATAAAGATGGTAATCACGAAGATAGTGAATCGGAGGAATAAAAATGTTAGATATAATTATAATTGGAATATGTACAGTAATTTTTATATTTCTAATGAGTGGAATAAGAATTATCAGACCTACTCATAGAGGTTTGGTTGAAACATTAGGTAAATGGTCTAAAACAGCAGAAGCAGGTTTTACATGGTTATTTCCAATTGTTCAAACAATGAGAAAAGTTAATATTACTGAACAAATGGTAGATGTTGAGCCACAAACAGTTATTACAAAAGATAATCTTAATGCTATTGTTGATGCTGTTGTTTATTATCAAATTGATGATGCTAAAAAGTCAGAATACAATGTTGATAATCATAAAATTCAATTAACTTCTTTGGCAAGAACCACACTTAGAGCAGTAATTGGTCAAATGTCCTTTACTGAAGCCAATGAGGAAAGAACTAAAATTAATACAGAAGTTGAATCTATTTTAGATAAAGAAACAGATAGTTATGGAGTGAAAGTATTAAGAGTAGAAATTCAAAAGATTGAAGCTCCTAAAGATGTTCAAGAGGCAATGAATAATGTTGTTGTAGCTGAAAGAAAGAAAATAGCTGCAAAAGATTTTGCTAAAGCAACGGAAACCGAGGCTGATGGACAGAGAATGGCTAATATCAAGCTTGCTGAAGGTCATAAACAAGCAACTATTCTTAAAGCAGAAGGACAAGCTAAAGCTTTTGATTTGATTGAAAAATCTTTTAAGGAAAAATCTCAATTATTGAGAAAGTTGGAAGTAACTGAAAACAGTTTAAAAGATAATGCTAAGATTATCATGACTGAAAAGGGTATATCACCTCAATTAATAATTGGTGAATTACCACTTAAAAAATAGGAGGTAAATAAAATGAATCTAGTTGGAATGAAACATACATCAGGGACAATTTTAAAGTTGAATATGATGGACTTGGATAAGTTAAAAGCAGAACTAAAATCATCTGGAGCTCAAGAAATAGGTGTATCATTAGATGATATAGCTAACTTATAAGAAAATGACACTTCCTAAGATGAAACTGAGTATGGATAGATATTTTATCTATCTCAGAAAAGAAGGTATTGATGAACAAGTTAGATTTAATCTCAAAGATATGTGTATGGAGAAAAAAAAAGGAACTGAATCTTGGAGAAAAGTAGAACATCAATATTGTTTCTTTATGAATTATGAGATAGATGATTTGATATTTAATACAGAAAAATTTAGGAAGTTATTTTTATTAGTTAGAAAATTAAATCCAAATTGTAAAAGTATTTCTTCTTTTATCACTAGAATACCAGAATGTGTGAAATATGAAGGTTATATTGATGCAGGTTTGGAAATAGATGTTTGGGCTGATATAGATAGTTGGGGTACTTATCATGTTAGAGGTATTCATGAACCTATAACAATATATGATAAGAATGTAATTAAATTTTTTAAGAGATATGAAATTAAAGTAACTAAAAATATTGAAAAAAATTATCTCTCCCATACATCTTTGATTATCAAATTCATTCATAAACTACCATTGAGTAAGTTAGATGAAGAAGAAATCAAACAAACTTTTAGAGAATTAGTTGGTTACAGAAGTTATAGTAGTAGTATGAGTACAAATTTCTTATCTTTAATAAATGAACATAATTTTGATATGATTAGTTTAATAGAATACATAGTAAGATATTTAAAACCATTTGAAAATATTGAATTTAGTGATGCTTTGAATTTATTAAAAGATTATTATGAAATGGGAGCTACAATAGGTAGAAAAGTTAAAAAATATCCTAAATATTTGAGAAGTATGCATGATATTTTAACTGCTAATTATAATGCTTACAAAACAGAATATGATGAAATTGCTTTTGAACATAAGATGAGAAAAGATATGGTATTTGAAGAAGGTAAATTTTGTATAGTAATTCCTAATTGTTCTAAAGATGTTGTTAGAGAAGGAACGGAATTAAATCATTGTGTATCTTCATATGTTAAAAAAATAATCAAAGGTCAAACATATATTATGTTTTTAAGATTGAAGAAAACACCTGAAGATAGTTTGGTAACTGTTGAGTTGAAAAATGAAACTATTTCAGAAGCATTAGGTTCTTATAATAGACATATTAATGAAGAAGAAAGTGCTTTTTTAGTTAGATTAGTTAAGACTAAAGGTTTAAGAATTGCTGATAAGCTAGTACTTAATAAAGACCATTTGAAAAAAATAATAAAAAAAGAGGAGATGGCTATAGCATGAAGCCTGATTCAACATGTGGAATTGAATATATAGTTAATGAAGATATTTCAGATGATGGAGAACAACTTCCAAGGCATATGAAAAGTGAAGATGGGTATCAAATGTGTTATGATAGTAGAGAATGTTCATTTAAATTTAGAGTAGGCTATGGTGGACCTAATAAAAAAGATTTATGTTTATGGGTTCCAGAAGATTATCTTGGTACTCAAACAAAAAAAGGATTTGAATAGAGGTATAAAAATGATAAACGATTTTACAAAATTTGAAAATTATATCAATGAAAATTTTGATATAGGTGTTGAACTAACTAATGAAAATATTCAATTTATGAAAACAAAATTGTTGAATGTTAGATAAAAATTTCAAGATATGGATTATGAACTGATGAAAGTTAGAGATGACTTAGCTTCAACAAAAAGAGAATGTCAAGCAAAGATTCAAGAAGCACAGATAAGAGAAAGACTACAAGTTGAAAAACAAAAGGTTTTTGCTGAATTACAAAAAACAGTTGAATCAGAAAGAAGTAAAAATATCAGAGAAGAAATTGCTTTATTAAAAGAAGCTGGTATCACTCAATATAATAGGTCTTCTTATCCATTTCTAGCTAGATATGAAAACAATAACCCTAAAAAGAAATTTGAAAGAGACCATAAAAATAGACAAGCTAAAAAAACAATAGTATTACCAATACTTAAACAAGAGGTTAAAGAATAAAATGATTGATTTACCGTTCAAAACAAAAGGATATCCATCAACAGGATTTGATGCTAAGTTGGATAATGTAAAGGATGAAAAAGATTTGAAAGGTGATGATATTAAGAAAATCTTAAGAATGAAGTTTAGTAATACGGAGTTTCTTACTACTGAAGAGAGAAATCATATAGGTGTGAATGAAAATCCTTTTGATTTTATAGTTGGTCATCCTGATAAATTAGATATGTTTGGATTTGAAATAAAAGGTGATACAGATGATTTTAGTAGGTTACCTAAGCAAATTCAATCTTATTCATTTGTTTTTGAAGATGTATTTTTAGTTTTACATAAGAAACAACCACCAAAATGGTTACCTGAATATGTAGGGATACTTAGAGTATTTGAAGATGGGGATGTATATATTGAAAGTCATGGGTATTCAAGAGAGTTGTTAGGTATTTCAACTGAATATGAATGGGATGCATTATTTAAAAACAATGGGATAACTATGAATAGTAAGAGAACCAGAAAAATATTAAGAATAGTTGAAGATGTAAGAAGGAATGTATTGTTTAATAGGTTTTTTGCTATTCATGATGGTTTTAATACTAAAAGATTCAAAAGATGGTGGGAATTAGATGATGAACAAAAAGCTGTAATAATAGGGTTTGATGTTCCTGAACATTATAAAAACTTAAAGAAAGATATTACTTTATTTGAAAAAAGATTCAATCAATTAAGAGAAATAATCAACCTAGGGGATAAAGGTTTGAAAGATTTCCAAAAACAATTATAAAAAATGAAGAGAAGAACATTTATTGCAGGGACATTGGCAACATTATTACTAGGTTGTGAACCAGGTCTTGATGAACAATTTGGTCATGTAGAAGAACCTACAACACAAACTGGTGAGTTTGTTTTAGAAGATTTATCTCCTGTTTTAAGGGATGATAGAGATTATCAAGCATTATTACCATATGTTACAGAAGACTTAGAATCTACAATTGTAAATATTGCTCAAGAAATGAGACAATCTTTATTTCATCATGTTGAAGGGTTAGATGTAACTCAACAATTTAGTATTACTGATTGGTTAAATTCCGAACATTTAACTATTGATGGTTGCCATGTTAATACAAAAATATGGAAAAGAATAGGTGAAGTGTTAGGTTTTGATGTTGAAGAAGTTAAAACATTTGTACCAAGAGGTTATCATAGTGGAACATATTTTCCAGAATTAGATATTGTTCAATTCCATTCTGACAATTGGTATTCTTTTGTTCCTGAAAACACATCTGTACCTTACGTTCCAATTAGAAATACATTTATGACGTACCAAGATTTTGAAAATGATTTTTTAAATAATACAAATGAAGGAAGGTGTCATCAAATGAGGTCAAAACAATTACAATGGAATTACGACCAAGATAGAGTTCCATATAAAATGTTAATTTGGTACTTAGATGCTATGAGAACACCAGAAATAAGAGATGAATTTGATGATTTTATCCAACATCACCCTACATTAGCTGGTGAAGAAATTATGGATATTAACAGATACGAAGTTGTTAAATTAAAGATTAAATACAGTATAGGTACGGATTTGGGGTTAATGAATAAATTGAATGAAGAAGTAAGTACAGTGTACCAGGGATGACTAAAATGGGATTATTTGACAGATTAAAAAATAAAGTGATGGATTATGTGGACTCTACAATTGATGTAGTAAACTCTGTAGTTGCAAAATATAGAGAATATACATCTGGACCTGAATTGGTAACAGGAAATGTCATTGATATTAATCAAAGATTAAGGGAAAGAGATATTGTAAATCAGAGATACACACAAAGTAGGGGCATAGACTATGCTAAAGATTATAGTCTTCCGGAACCTAGAGAAGTAGTAGAAGATTTAAGGAAAGAAGTTCTTGAAGCAAGAGAAGAAATTGAAAGGTTAGGTAAAGAACTTCAACAAAAACAGGCAGGAAATGTCGTTTGGTTGTCTGAGTGATATTCGCTTAATCTAAAGTAAACGAATGAGGTAAAAAATGAAACCCTCTACCCACTAAAGTAGGTAGTTTCCAAATAAACAAAGAAAAAATGGTAAAAATAAAACAAAAGAGTTTAGGAGAGTGGTCATAATGGCTAAATTAATTCCTTCTAATTCAAAGAGAGAAGATTGTGTTCAAACTCCATTGAATTATATAAAAGCAATTACAGAACACTTTAAACCTAAAGGCAGAATACTTGAACCTTGTAGGGGTAAAGGTATTTGGTATAAATTTTTGAAAGGGTATATACAAAAAGGACATACCCTTGAGTGGTGTGAAATATTAGAAGGAAAAGACTTTTTTGAATATAATGGGGAAGTTGATTGGATAATTACAAATCCTCCATATAGTAAAATGCGTAAGTTTATGCAAAAATCAATGGATATATCTAACAATATAGTATTCTTAACAAGTATTAATCATTTATGGTTGAAAGCAAGATTAAGAGATGTATTTGAAAAAGGATTTGGAATTAAAGAAATAATTATATTTGATACCCCTAAAAGCTTTCCTCAAAGTGGTTTTCAATTTGGTTGTTTTCATTTATGTAAAAATTATAAAGGAGATATTAAATTCAATATTCTTAATATAAATACCAATCAAACTAAATTAATTGGAGGTAACGGCATTCCTCCCACTAATAAATTAGTGGGTATCCTGCCTAAAAGATTATGACAGATAAATTGAGAGAAAGACTAGCAGAACTGGAACATCAACAATGGACACATTGGGAAACCTAGAAAGAAACGAATGAGAGAGCTTGACCCAGACAATGATTTAAATTGTGATAAGATGGTTGAACAAGTTGATAATTGGGATAGGTTAAGAAAAACAGAATATAAAGATTTAACTGAAAAGGAAAAGGAATCAGATAGAGAATGGGCAGATAAAGTATTAAAGATATTTGGAGAAGAGATTTCGCAATAATAAACAACATAGAATCTAAAGTAAACGAATGAGGTAAATAAAATGAGTAGATTAAATGTATTTGAATTAAAGATAACGGAAAAAACAGTCTTTGGAAAAAGCATAGTCTCACATCCAGTTATTTTTAAAAAACAGTTAGAACAAAAGATTAAAGGTTTAAGAGATTATCTTATGGAGAATTGTGAAGGAATTACTATAAAAAATCTAAATGATGTCTCTGTTGCTTTAGAGAAATATTTTAACTTTGAAGAAAGACATAGTGATAGTATAATCTGTCCATATTGTAAGTGGGAAGGTGGTGATATGTGGGAACATAGTGAACAAGAAGATATTTTTGAATGTCCAGATTGTGGGAAAAAGTTTAATTGGAGAAGAGACACATCTGTAGAATATATTACCACTTGTAATTGTGAAGATAATAATGAAACACATGATTATAATGAACCAGATGATTGGATGACACATAAAGAAGAAAATTATGATTTTAAAATTTGTTCATGTAAGAAATGTTCAGAATATAAGGTAAAAAAGAGAGAAAAAAATGATGAAAACTAAAGATAAAATAAATATATTGTTTGAAAAAATATGGCAGAAAGATATAAAAGAACGTGAAAAATTTTTCAATAAACAACATAGTAGTAGGTTTATGAAAAAAATAATGAGACCTGATACATTGAAAAAAGGGACGATATCTTATAAACATAGTAGGTTAAGAGCTGAACGTTTTTTCTGTAATGGAATCTTATCAGGAATAAAAGAATTCGGTCCAGGGATATCAAGATGAAAAAAATATTTAAATCTAATACAAGTGATATAATTCAAGGATGTTTAATAGTATTAGGGTTATTTTGTATGTTTATTACACCTAGTCCAGAAGAGAACATATTAATGTATCTTGGAATTGGGATTGGTTTCCTAGGATTAATATTACTTATAAAAAGTATGACTATAAAGTCAGAGAAGGAGGAATAAAACAATGGTTCAAATGATTGTAGATTTACCCAAACCAGTTGATAAATTTATCAGGGTTCAGAAAGAATTGAGAGACTTTGATAGTAAGAGTGAAACAATAGTTTTCTTACTTGAAAGGTTCTCAAAAGATAAGAGAATGAATAAAATACTTAAATTATGACAAGATTAATATATTATAACAATGGGACAAGAAAATAAATATGATGTTGAATATATCAGTTTACCTATTAGATTAATAAATAATCCAGATGTAAAATGCTACAGATAAGAAAATATTATCAATTTAAATGTCCATGTGGATATTTGTTTAGAATAAGTTCACTTCAAGCAAAGACTATCAAACAAGCTAACTTTTTAGCTAATGATGAACATTTTGAAGAACATGGTTTTAGACATAAGTTAGATAGTTATGAATATCTAGGTAAAAAATAAAAAGATGTATAGAATAATAATTCAAAAATTTGAGGGAAATTCCAGAAAACACATAAAACAATTCACATGTGTTAGAATAGATGGTTTAGAAAAGATATTATCAAACTTCCCTGGTCATTTGGAATTTGTTGAAAGAAAAAATAAAGAATTATTATTAAAACAAACAGAAAGACAAATCAAAGATTTTATTCAAAGTGATTTGTTTGATAGCCATTGTGTAGGTAATGACATAAGTTCAGAAGAATTTTTAGAGAATGAAATGTTTTTTGAACAGCTATAGGTTGCTATAGGTACTTATAAAAGAGGTAAGTAAAAGTGATGTTAATGAAAAAGTTTCCTAGGGAAATAGGGTTTCCAAACAGGGTTGTATGTGAAACAGAACAAGATTTCTGGGATAAATTTAATAAATATAATCATATAAAGAAAAGGTTATATTTCAACCTATATGATACAAACCATAGTATTGATAAAGCTAGTTTTGATTTAGATAATGAAAATAGATTAATTAATGTTAGAAAGTTACATCAATGGGGTTTGAAAAATAATTATAAACATTTGTTAATCTTTTCAACCAAAGGATTTTGGGTTCATTTCTTTACTATTAATTATACTTATTTGAAATATAAAAAAGATGCTTTGTATAATCTTCAATTAGATATTCTTAAACAAGCTGAGATAGAAAAATCTGAAATTGACAATCACATATTGGGAGATATAGAGAGACTAAGTAGATTACCATTAGGATATGATTGTGGAAGACAAAGATATTGTATCCCATTAACAACACAAGACTTAGAGTTAGGTTATGACCATATTTGTGAAAAATCTAAAACACCTATTACTAAGATGGTTTACTATGGGAGAGATTTAATTAATATAGGGAAGTTTGATTATGCCAGTGAAATTCATCAATCTTGTGGAGAAATACCAGATTTAGATATTGATGTAAAGTTAGAACATAAGTCTGATATGTTTTTACCTTGTGTGAGATGTTGGTTATTAGATATGCCACATCCTACTAGAAAACATGACATGGGTACTTGGCAAGGTAGATTTTATTTTGCTGTATATTGTAAAGAGATATGTATGGGTAAACCTATTTGTTTAAAATTAGCTCAAGAACATTATTCAAAAGTATCAAGAACTGACCACTTCAAAAACAATTTTAATCATTTTAAAAGAGTAAAGGTTGTTGATTATGCATATCTACCAAGAACAACATTTCCAAATTGTGATACTTTATGGGAATTAGGGTTATGTCCTGGGAAATGTAAAAATTATAAACAGAATGGGAGTCCATTATACAAATGAAAGAGAAAAAACAGATAAAAGGTACATTAATCATTGATACAAGGGAGCAATTACCCCTTCCTTTTGGTAAATCTAAGTATTGGGATATAATTAAAGAGAAGATAGACTTTGGTGACTATGGCCTAAAAATCAATGATAAACTGGTGTGTGCATTTGAAAGAAAAAGTGCTTCAGATTTGTTTGGAACACTTACTTCTGGTCATGAAAGATTTAATAAAGAAATCCAAAGAGCTAAGGAAAAAGGTATTTTCTTCTTTATTATAATTGAGAATACTTATGATGATATCATGAATAAAAGATTTGATGGTAGTTTCAAAATTAAAACAAAAGGTCATACAATAATTAAAACAGTTCATACAATGACAATTAAACATGATTTGAATTTTATCTTTTGTAATGGAAGAACAGAAATGAAAGATTATATTTATAATATGTTTTATTCATTGATTAATTTTTATGATAAACATGGAGGTAAAGAAAAAAATGAACAATAGAGTAAAATTTGAGAGATATATGGAAAGGTGGAATGAAAAATTTCCTGGTACTAATATGGATAATATGGTAAAAGATGAGAATATCTTAAAGTTTTTGTATAATTATCATGGATGGGCATCAAGAAAGGACATTTGGCATCAAATGAATTTAACAAGAGATGAAATTAGTAACAGATGTGATGAACTTTATAAGAGAGGGTTTATTACAAAAAGAATAGAACAATCTCCATCATATAGGAAATTATTACACAAGATTCAACCTCTTAGTAAGATTTAGAAAGTATAAGTATATACTAGAAAATATAAAAGTTTATAAACTTCCTTATTTTTATGTATAATATCAAAAAAAAAGGTGAATAAATAATGAAAAGATTAATAATGATTGTTTTATTGATAAGTAGTTTATTTTTAATAGGTTGTATAGATTATGTTGATGATACACCAATTGAAATTGATGAAGGTAGTATTGAATTAGTAGCAGTCCCTAAAGAAAGTCCTACTTATATTAATTCTTTATATATTGATGGCTTAGAAAATGATGACCAACCATATATGTTAAATAATAATGATGGAGAACTTATAGAACAGAATATCCATTTACCTGCTTTATTTATTCATAATGATAGTGAGATAGATATGTTTAATTATGATGAAATATTTGATTTGAATTATTATTCGATAGATAAGACTTTCATGATAAGGTCAACAGATTTATTTCTGAAAGCTCATGATTCATATCATTTTATAGATTTGTATGATGATGATGAAGGTTATTTAGCCCTTCCTGATACATATATTGTAGAAGTAGAAATGCCTTTTGGAGGTGCATATACTTTAGATAATCTAATTCAGAATTATGGTAATGGTGATGGTTGGGATGAGATGGCTAAGTTATCACACTATCATAGAATAATTGATATGTCAAATAATCATGAGTATTTTGATATGAGAGAAATGGATATTGTTGACAATAGACATTGCAGAAAATCAGAACCTACTTTCAAATGTTCTCATACTTATAAAAATGGTAAAATTAATGAAAGTATTTGTATTCAAGATGTCTATCAATATATTTGTCCTGAACCAAGTATTATTAAAGTGAAATTTGTAATGGGGTGATTAAAATAGTAGAGGAAAATGAAAAGATGGAAAATAAAAAAGGTCAAGGATTAACACTGACTACTATTATTGTAGCTGCTTTAGCTTTAATTGTTTTAGTAGTTTTAGTAATGGTATTTACAGGAAGAATAGGTGATTTTAGTTCAAATCATGAATTAGACAAATGTGAACATTGGAACTGTGAAGATGGTACTATTTCTTTTGATAATTTTGGAAATTGTAATGGTGAATGTGGTAATTATATTTCAGATTATTATGTGAAAAATAAAACCGTATGTGCAGATGTTCAGTATCAAGAAATATCATATTATGATGGAAAAGAGTATGCTAAAGTAAGACCACCAATTTATTTTGTCAAAGAGTCAATGATAATTGGTTATTCACAAGATAGAGTAACTCAAGAACAATTACAACAAGCATTTAATTCTTTATCAGAATATTATGGTGAAGAGGTACAAATTGTATATAATAATCCAGAAAATTGTTTAGTTAATAGAAAAGCTACTCATTGTGATATGAATGATATGGATTATATCTGGGATTGTTCAGAAGGACAATTAGTAGCATCAACTAAAGGTGTAGAATGTCAAGTAACTGATAAATTTGTTGAACCAAGTTGTAGACTTAGAACATTTGAAGAAATCAATTGTGATGGTTTGTTATATTATCTATTAACAGATAAAGTGTTAGTTAATGGTAATATAGGGTTGACTCAAGAACAAATATTTGACATATATGTTGAAAAGGGATGTGTTCAATATTAAATGATGAAGGGAATGTGAAAGGATTAATGGGATATGTAACTCACACACAGGAAGAAGTAACTGTTTTGAGTTAAGAGAGGAATCTCCCACGCTGAGACGGCTTCCAGTCCTCACAAGTTTCCCTTCATCAAATTTAAAAAGAGGAAAGAAAGAAAAATGAAA
>Ga0222697_1000035_pt1 | contig 77776 bp, 76 predicted proteins | sample AntAcemetage1402_FD_179835 | JGI IMG/M metagenome (GOLD analysis project Ga0222697, IMG submission 179835) | Saline water microbial communities from Ace Lake, Antarctica - #1402 | ecosystem: Environmental > Aquatic > Non-marine Saline and Alkaline > Saline | place: Antarctica: Ace Lake... | reverse complement strand
TTATACAATTATTAGAAAGAACAGTTACACCTTTTGGTAATTCTGCTAAAGCAGATGTACCAAAAAGGTATATTGGAAAAAGAGCTTATATTGTGGTTATGAAATAGTTTTGTCCCAGAGTCCTTTTGTGTATCTCTAAGAAAAAGCTTTAAATTACTTTTCTTTCATAATTAGTTTATAGAAAACAACTTTTTCTATTAACTTTTAAATTGGTTCTGTGGTCTAGTGGTTATGATATCGCCCTTACAAGGCGAGGATCGGCGGTTCGAGTCCGCCCAGAACCACTTTCTAATTAAGTTCTTTTTTTCTTAATAATTTTTCTGTATATAAAATATGAATAAATTACAGAAATCGCAACTGATAATAAAATAGTAACTAACAATATTATATATGCTAATTTGTAAATAAATAAACTAATTAAAATTAAAATTCCTGAAACTTTAAATAGATTACCAGCAATCTTATGTGTTCTATTCCACACATAATCATTACTTAGGGTCCAAGGAGTTTTAATACCAATAAACCAATTCCTCTTTGATCTTCTTAATAGAACACCACAGTAATAAATTAATATTGCAAAAGCAGGAATCATGAACTTAGATAGATTAATTATAATTCCTATATTGTATAGTATTGTTAATAAATACACATAAAATAAAAATACAAATAGAATAATCATAAATATATCAAACTCAAATCTAAATGACTTAATGTTTTTCCTAAGAGGATCTATTCTTGGAAAAACTAAATAAAAGAAATACATAAGAATTAAGATAATTGGAAGCAAGAACATACCCCAGAACTTATTCATTTGTCCATCCACTTCACCTTTAGCATTCCAGTGAGATGCAATCTTATCATTTACTTTTGGATAATAGATTACCCCAATAATTATTGAAATAATAATTAAAATAATTAATACTAAATTAACCCAATTCTTCATAAATAAAACACCTTGAAATATATCTAAATATTATATTGATTTAATTTATAAACCTTATGGTGTATTTGTTAAATATGCATAAAATACAAGTGATTACAATAATATTATTCTTTTTATTATTAGTTAGTGTGTCTGCAGAAGCTATACCTAGTAATCAACTTAACTTTAATACAATTAAAGCAAAATACATAGATGTAGATATAAATCTAGAAATACCAATGAGTGTTAGTAACTATAATGAGAATAGTAAAATAACATTTAAAACTCCAATTTTTTATAACTCAACAACACAACAAGTAGAAATTAGTGCTTTTTATTATAATAACTTAGGAGAAAAAATACCTGCTGAAATAATTGAAGATGAATATGGTAATAGTATAGCTGTTTTTGAAATAGAAACAATAAATATGCCAGAATATGTTTTTTATATACAAGGAAATGTAAAATCAACTAACAAAATTATATTTACTAATAATAGATATGATCTTAAAAACGAAATAAATGATTATAATGAATATAAACTACCAACAGAAAATATACAACCAGACAGAAGTGAAATAATATCAATCACAAATGCAATTAAGAAATCAGATGATGCAATTGAAGAACTAACTAATATAGTTGATTGGGTTCACCAAACCATAACCTATGATCTAAGTTATGTATCTGAAATTGTAGACTCAATATCTGTTCTTTCAAATAGAAAAGGTGTTTGTGATGAGTTTGCAAACCTGACAGCAGCAATTCTAAGAGCAAGAGGATATCCTGTTAGATATATAAGTGGTTATGCAAATAGTACAATAGACTGGCAAGCACATGCTTGGTTAGAAGTATATGTTCCTAACCAGGGCTGGATACCAGTTGACCCTACCTTTGGAGAAGTAGGTTTTGTGGATGCAACTCATATAACTCTAACTAGAGCAAAAGACCCAAGTGATGTTGGGCAGTATTATATTAATTTAACAAGTGAGTTAGACCTAGATGCAACAGACAGAGACTTTACTTTTGTGATTAATGAACAAAAGAGCTATGTGGATATGGGTTATTCAAATGTTCTAGATATCACATTAGATGCAGAAAAAGATATGAAAGAAAAAAGTGCATTTACTATTACTGCAAAAGTAAAAAACACAACAGCAAACCCACTAACTAATTCTTTATCTTTATTAGTTCATGATTCATTTATACAAATATATCCAAACTCAAATGAAAAGATTGTATATTTAGATGCTATGGAAGAAAAAGAACTAGTTTATCATTTTATTTTACCAGACCTTGATACACCTATGTATTATACTTATATTTTAGGAACACAAATTGAAGATATTGAAGGTAGTGTGAATATCTATACTGATAGTGGACTATTCCAAGAAGCCTTTTTTGTTCTAGAACCTATTTTTTATTTTAAAGAAGGAATTATGTTTATGGAAATGGATATAATTAATCATACTTCTGAAAATAAAAAACTAAATTTTGATTTTAATTTTAATAATATAATGATTTCTGAAACCAATGAGATTGAACCAAACACATCCAGTGTTTATTCCAAAGCATTTAGTGATATTAATGAAGGAACTATTGAGTTTGTTCTTTCTGGGGACTATGATTACTCAAAGATAATAAATATTTATCCAGATATGGAAATAGAAGTTATAGAAATTGAACCAGAAATAGAAGAACTTGATGAGAATGCACCTAGCATTTGGAAAGAAATTGAAGATCTACAAAATGTACCTGATAGGAAGAAAATAAGTAGTGCTGTTGCTATTGTAATTGTAGCTTTATTTGTGATTGTTATTGCTCTAATATTTGTATTAAGACCAAAAAAGCCAAAATCATTTTGATTTTCTGAAGCAAAACAATTTATAAATATTTTTTAACTAAATTATATTAAAAGAAAAGAAATTTGCACCCGTAGTATAGTGGTTAGTATGGAAGCTTGCCAAGCTTTCGGCTCGGGTTCGAATCCCGACGGGTGCACTTTTCTAATTTATTGACTAGATATGGTAAAAAATAAAGATATAATTAAAAAGAAAATAGCTTTTTTAATAGATTTTGCAGTTAAACAAAGCAAAGACACTACTTTTTCAAATCCCTTTATTTATGATTATATTAAAATTGCATTTAAACTTGCTAAAAAGATAAACTATAGGCTGCCATCTAGTATTCATAGGAAAGTTTGTAAAAAGTGCTATTCTATTAGAACAACAGATAATACTAAGATTAGAGCAGAGAATAGAATAGTTAATAAGAAAAAACAAAAGTATTTGAAAATACATTGTTTAGCATGTGGAAATATTAAGAAGATTAATTTAAGTAAATGTAAAGATAAATAGAAATATTTAAAATAAGTTATAATCATATAATATATAGGTGTTTATATATGGTGAAATCATTTGATGTTGTAATTGAAGAAGATAAAAACAATAAACAATTTTTTGGGTCTGTACCTTCTTTACCTGGATGTTATTCTATAAGTGATAGTGTTGAAGAATTAATTCCTAATATGAAAGAAGCAATTTCTTTGTATTTGGCTGCTCAGAAACAAAAAAAGATTAAATTAGTAGCTCATAATGTTTTAGGTATGGTAAAGGTATATATATGAGTAAATTTCCTATTATTCCTTCTTCTAAATTAATAAAAATTGTTAAAAAGTTAGATTTTAAAGAGATTAGACAGAAAGGATCTCATAAGATATTTTCATATTCTGATGGAAGATTGTTAGTAATTCCAATACATTCTAAAAAACCAATACCAATTGGATTATTAAATAAAATAATCAAACAAGATTTAAGATTAACAAAGGAAGACTTTTTAGATTTATATAAATGAGTTAAATTAAGCATAAAGAAAGCTATTTAAATAGAACTCTGCTATATTATATATAAGCACTAATTTTAGTAATGAAAAGTGTTAATATACATAACTATTTTTAATAAGTTATATTAAAAATTTTGTAAGAAATGAGGTGAGAACTTTGACGAATGTTAAAGACGTAAAGGCACACCCATTTATCTTAGAGGTTGCTAAAGATCTTAAGGATAATTTAGGTGTTAAGATGCCAGAGTTCGCTGTATTTGTAAAAACCGGCTCTCATGTTGAAAGATCTCCAGACAATCCTGACTGGTGGTTTATTAGAATGGCATCTATTTTAAGAAAAGTATATATTTCAGGAAATGTAGACGTTAACTCTTTAAGATCTTACTATGGTGGTAAGAAAAATAGAGGCGTTAGACCTTCTAGATTTAGAAGAGCTGGTGGAAAGATAATTAGAGTCTGTTTACAAGATCTAGGCAAACTAGGGTTTGTAAAAATAGATGAAGAAAAAAGCGGAAGAGTTATCACACCTAAAGGACAAGGTTATCTTGATAAAATTGCTACTAGTTTAGATATATCTACAAAAAAAGAAATATCAAAAGCTAAGGTAGAAATACCTAAAGTAGAAGTACCAAAGGCTAAGATAGAAATACCTAAAGTAGAAGTACCAAAAGCTAAGGTAGAAATACCTAAAGTAGAAGTACCAAAAGCTAAAGTAGAAATACCTAAAGTAGAAGTACCAAAAGCTAAGGTAGAAACTCCTAAAGTAGAAGTACCAAAAGCTAAGGTAGAAACTCCTAAAGTAGAAGTACCAAAAGCTAAGGTAGAAACTCCTAAAGCAGAAGTACCAAAAGTTAAGATAGAAACTCCTAAAGTAGAAGTACCAAAGGCTAAAGTAGAAACTCCAAAAGAAACTCCAAAAGAAGAACCTAAGGAGAAAAAGGAGTGATTATAGATGGCTAGAAATAAAGATAGAGAATTCAAAGAGTTCCTAGTAGCTCAAAGAAATAAAGTTGGTCCAGGTTATATGAACACACCTGTTTGGATTATTCAAAAAGCAGGAAAAAGAATTTGGAACAGAAGACAAAAAAGAAATTGGAGAGAAACCAATTTTGGAGCTCAATATAGAGCTTTAGTTCTTGATAAAGAAATGGAAAAAGCTAAAAACACAAAGAAAAGTGGTAAAAGAACTAAATCTACTAAGTATGGAAGCAGAAAAATTAGAAATAGAAATACAACTGCTCTTCCTAAAAGGAAAAAGTAAAGGTGATATTTTATGCCAGCAGAAAATTATGTAATTCCATTACAAAAGGCCTATGATAAACCAAGAACTAGAAGAGCAAATGTAGCTATGAGATTAGTTTTTGATTTTTTATATAAACACACAAGAAAAACAAAAGAAGATGTTATTATTTCAAAAGATGTAAATGAATTTATCTGGAGTAGAAGTATACAGAAACCACCTAGAAGAATGCCAGTTACTATTAAAATAGAAAAAGGTAAGGTTTATGTTTTCCTAAAAGACTCAAAAGAAATTCAGAAATTTTTAACTAGAGATACAGAAAAACCAAAGAAATCAATAAAAGAACAAGTTATGGGTATAAAAGATAGTATACAAAACCCTGGTCAACCAGATACAAAGAAAAAAGCAAAAATAACAGAAGAACCAAAGATAGAAAAACCAAAGAAAATTCCTAAGAAAGAGACAGTAGCTAAAGAAACAGAGAAACCAAAAGAAGAACCTAAAGAGGAAGTTAAAGAAACTCCAAAGGAAAAACCAGTAGAGAAAGAAGAACCAGTGAAAGAAGTAAAAACTGAAGAACCTAAACTAGAAAAACCTATTGAGGAAAAGAAAGAATGAGACTAAAAAGAATATCAGTTAATAACACCCCTTACTTGGGAGTTAGTTCTTTTTGTAATGATGATCTTTGTTTAGTTCCTAATAATATTCTTAAGAAAGAAGAAAAGATTTTACAGGATATGTTGGACATAAAGATTATCAAAACCACCATTAACCAATCACCACTTATTGGTGTTTATATGATTGGTGTTAAGAATAAGGTAGTTATTGGTGGTGACTCAATTACATCTTCAGAATTAGAACTTCTTGAAAAAGAAGGACTTAAGGTTAAGTTAGTTGAAGACTATAATGCTTTAGGGAACCTAATTGCTATTAACTCAAAATACGGATTTGCATCTCCTTTACTTTCTGAAACTACTGTTAAGAGAATGTCTAGTTTTCTAAAAGTAGATATAGAAAGAAAGACATGTGCTGGATTAGATCTTCCAGGAAGCTCAATCTATGTTAATAATAATCTATTCTTAGTTAATCCTAATGTTACTGATAAAGAATTTGAATATCTTAAGAAAAAGTTTAAAGTTCCAGGAGTTGGAACAACTCTTAATTATGGTGGTTCATTTGTTGGTAATGATGCAATTGGGAATAATAAAGCATTATTGGTTGGAGAAAAAACAAGTAATATTGAATTAATGAGAGTTGACTCATTGGTTGTTGAATTTGATAATTAAAAAAAGGTGATGATTTATGGTTGAAAAAAAGAAAGTAACATTAAATAAAGATCAAACAATATCTCTTTATAGAACTAAAGAGAAAGAAATACAAGGCATTTCTGCAAAACTAAAAGAAATTGATAACCTAATGATGGAAATATCAAAAGCAGACCATACATTAAAAGAACTGCAAACAGCTAAAGATAAAGAAAACCTATTAGTTAATGTTGGTGCTGGAATTTTAATTGAATGTAATATTGTTAATAATAAAACAGCTAAGATTACATTACCAGGAAACATAATAATTGATAAAGATATTAAGATAGTTCAAGCAGATATTGAAAAAAGAAAGAAAGAATTAATTGAACTTAAAAGTAAATTTTCAAAAAGCTATAATGAGAACATGAGATTAATGCAACAGATAACAAATGCAATACAGCAAATGCAAAAAGCTAATGTTAAGGCAGCTGATGCCTCAACTGTAAATTAGAATATGTAGGTGGTATGTTTGTTTAAAGGAATGTTAAATAAATTTAAGATTGGTAAAAAAGTTAAAAAGCCAGAACCAAAAATAGATAAAGCTGTAGTTGAAAAAGCCAATGAAATTTCTATATTGATTGAAACAAAAAATGAGACAATAACACATTTAAATAATGAAAACAAACAGATAGTTATTGTAGCTAATAATATTATTGAAATGTCTAAAAATAATAAATTAGATTTAAAAAGTGAAATAAATCGTCAAAAGCGTATTTTAGATAAAATGGGTTGTAAACCTTCTACTAATCTTAAATTACTTGTTGATAGATATATAAGCATATCACTATCAATTGCCAAAGAAAAGTCAGAACTTATTAGTTTAAAAAAACAAAATAAAAAGTAATAATAATAACTTTTATAAGCATATTTGCGGATAAATATATATGAAATATAAATATTTATGGATAATTGTTTTATTTTCTTTAATATTTATATCTAATTCTGTGTATTCAAATGATATTAACTTTGATGATGTAGCTGATGTTGGAATAAAGATTGAAAGTTTTTCATATTCTGAAGAAACTAATGAATTCCAAGCAATTGTTAATTTAGAAAATCATAATATTAATATTTTTGATCATATGGAATTTTTAGTTGTTTATGTTCCTGATCAAATTAACCACGATTCTAAGAAATTAATTAAATTTATTTCTAATAAAATTGATAAATTTAATAAAAAACATAGTGGGTACTTTTTTGAAACTGAAAAGGAATTGTGTGACCCATTAGGTGCACTTTTAAAAGTAAAAAAAGATTTTGAACAGGTGAAAATATATAATACAAAACATAATATTACTATGAATGATTCAGAAATTTATGATGATATTGAAACTAAAGGTTATACAACATATCTAAGTAAAGTATATGTTGATTCTGAATTAGTAGAAAGTTATGTTCTTGAAAAAGAAATTAAATTTAATTTTAAATCTAATTTGATATTAAACTCCACTGGTGGTGTTTTTTATTTATTTACATATGCTAATTATAATGATATTTTACAGAATATGTGTAATTCTGCTGGAAAAGTAAGTGATTATGTTTCTTATTATGATCAAGAAACTTTTGAAAATGTTTTGGATAATGGAATTATTAATGTGAATAATGATTTAGTTACCTATAATTCAGAATATATTTATAAAGAACCAAATTATCAACATTCTTTTAGACAGGTTAGATTTAAGAACGAAACTAACAACATCACTTTAGACAATATAAATGATAATTATTATATTACTGAAAAAGAAAAAAATAAAGCTTTAGAAAGATTTTTATCTGAAAGCCCATTATTAACAAATTTAACTTTAGAATTAGGTGAAGTTGATGATTCTGAAAATATTGTGAAAATAAATACACATATATATGGGCATAATAAAGACTCATTAGTTAGATATTTTGAAATATTTGTGCCTGATGAACATAAATATGAATTTGATTCTGAATTTATGCAAAGACAAGCTGCAGAAATACTTTATGATTATAATATTGCAAGTAATTTAGTAAATTTAAATGACCCAATAGAAAGAAGAAATGAATTAATATATTTTTTATTAGACGATAAGATTGCTAATTTTTTAATGGATGTGGGAGATATTAGTGATTTCTCAGAAATATATACTTATGATTCTAATGTTTTAACAAATGTAAAACACACACATCAAAAAGGAACTTATTATTTGTTTATATCAGATTATGTTGATTTAGAGCATGATAGATATTCGTTAAATGCTCATATTATTGAAAAAAGAGTAAGAATTAATCATGCTGACTTGGTTGAAGGAAGGTATAGTGAAAAAGAAAATATAAATGATTTATATTTTGAAGAAAACTTTATAAATCCAGAAGGTCAAGGTACTAATTGGCAAAAGCTAAAAGAATATTATGGACTTGATGAAAGAAATAAATATGGTTATAATAATGATTTTAAAGGTGGCATGACAAGTATAGATTATGCAGAATTATTTGATTCAAAAACAGGAGAAACTTGGTTTTATATTGAAGACTTTGGAGTAGATAGGGATGATGCTGTTGGATCAAGTAAAGATCATCCTACAGTTTATAAATATTTAGGAATTATTTATGTTGATAAAAAGCATATGTTTGTTCTAGAAAACAGACAATCTTCTTATGATAAAATAGAAATTGATTTTACAGATGATATAACTGAATCTGAAACTAACTGTGATTTGATTTTATCAGATGATGATAAAGGGTTGAAATTATTAGATGCGCATTTAGATATTATGGATGATATAGGTATTGATGGTTCTTATATGAAAGGGTATATTCAAACAGAAAACATAGATGAACCAATAGATGTAGTTGTAACTATTTTAGATGGATATGTTGATCTTGATGTGCGTGGTGGCTATAATTTAATTTTAGAAATTCTATCTAAAGAATTATATGCAAGATCATCTGAAATTGATTTTAAAAGAATAAAGGAAGAAATACAAAAAGTCACACTTCTTTCTTTTGATCAAATTAATTTATATCATACACAAATAATACCTATACAAAGAAATAATTCTTTTGAAGTAGATATCACTGAAGTAATTAATACAAATGATGTGTTAGGATTTATAACTGCTGTTCAATATGATGATAAAGGTAGAGCAAACTATGCTGGGTTAAAAAAAAATTATCCGGAATGGTTAGTAAAAGATCATTTAAAGTCTGAATATATATATGAACCAATTGTATCTAAATATGGTTATGTTATATTAAGCAAAATATTTAATACAGATGAAACATATTATAGAAGAACTGAAAGCCATATGTTTGAAGAACCTAACTATGATGCATCTTGGGCTATATTAACTTGTACCCAAAAAGAAGAAACTGAAGAATCAGTTGATATGAATAAAGATATAGAGGATTTAACAATCACATCAATAATTAATAATAGTTATAAATATGAAGAATATAGAAATGATTCTGTAGGAAATAGATTAGAAGTTGAATATATAAAAGATAACCCATTAACACAAATTAAATTTAAAATAGAAAACTTTGAAGATAATACTATATTAGATAATGATTATGTGTATATTTATATTGATAAAGAAAGTAATAATTTAATGAATGATCTTGAAGAACAATTTTATACAAGATCAACTAATGATTATATTGAAGTTTATGGAAATATGATTGCAATTAATAATCTTCCAATTAAATATAAAATTACTAGTGAAGATTTAAAGAAAAATAATAACTATATTATAATAAAGGATAATGCTGGTATTAAAAATAATATATTTGTAGGTGTATCTAAATTTAAAGATGGAGCTGGAGATGTTGATAAATTAGATTATGCTGGTAATGGTTGTGATCTTGCAAATGGAATTGATTTTCTAAAAGAAAAGAATTATGAACTAGACTATATGTTTATACATCCCTATGATTTTATGCCAGACACTACTTATATTGAAACAATTAAAGAAAAACTAAAACCTCGTGACTGTATAGTTATTGAAGAAAAACCAATTATAGAAAATAATTTACTAACTGAATGCCCAGAGGGCTACATTGAAGTTCTAGGAAATCAATTATATGATACTAATAATTTTTGTGTTATGAAATATGAAGCAAAAAAAGAAAATAATAAACCTGTTTCTAAACCAGAAGAAGAAGCCTGGAGTCGTATTTCCCAAAAAGAAGCTAAAGAAAAATGTAAAACACTAGGGCATAATGCACACCTTATAACCAATAATGAATGGATGACAATTGCAAGAAACCTTGAACAAGTTCCAGAAAATTGGAGTTCAGGTAAAGTAGGTAGTGGTTTTATAAAAATGGGTAATATTGGATTTGATTTAGATAAAGTGTGTTATAATGGTCCAAACTCAGATTATGTTGGAACTAATGTGAAATTATCTCAAAGGGATAATAATTCACTAGCAAGACTAAAGCTTTCAAATAATAAATATATTTGGGATTTTTCTGGAAATATGTGGGAGTTAATTAATGGAACTGTTGATAAGAGTGATTTAATTTTTAGAAATAACAATAACTGGGTAGAAATGACAGATACTATTAATTATGGTAGCTTTGGGTATGATGGCTTAAGACCTTTAAATGAATTTTGGGATAGTGAACAAGGATTTGGAAAAATATATATCACACCAGGAACAATAGATCAAAACATAATATTTGTTAGAGGTGGTGATTTCCAAAGTAGAAATACTGCTGGAATCTATTCTTTATATATTTTAAATAAATCTATAGATTATACTGCATCATCAATTGGATTTAGATGTGTTCAAAACTTTAGTAAAGACTTTTGTGGTAATGGTATAGTTGAAGACTGGGAAGGCTGTGATGGAAATAATTTAAATGGAAAGACTTGTAATGATTTAGGTTATAATTCTGGAACTTTAAGTTGCAATAATGATTGTACAATTAATTCTAATTGTTTTAATAAACCAAGTTCTAATAATACACAGAACCAACAAGAAAATCTATCTTGTCCTACAGGATATATTAAAGTTCCAGGAAATCAAACATATAATCTTTCAGATTTTTGTGTTGCAAAATATGAAATGAAAAAAGGAAGTGATGGAAAACCAATTTCACAAGCTGCTGAAGAACCATGGGTTGAAATAAGTCGGACAGAAGCAATTTCTGCTTGTGAATCATTAGGATCTAAATACCATTTAATAACTAATGATGAGCGTATGACTATTGCAAGAAATATAGAGTTGGTTACAGCAAATTGGTCAACTGGAGTTGTTGGTAATGGTTATATTTATTCTGGGCATAATGATATTGATCCATTTAATGCTTTAGTGGCAAGTACAGATGATAGTGATGGTTATTATGGTACAAATAATACTTCTGGAAATCAAAGAAGAACATTAAGTTTAGATAATGGTAATATAATTTGGGATTTTGCAGGGAATGTGGTACAGTGGTGTAGTGATTCAATTCAAGCTAAAGATATGCCTGATGGATTTGATAGTAATGGTATAGAATATAATGATGGATATGAAAGTGATGGTACAAGATATATTGTGAAATATGGATGGTTTGATTATAACCAAAACTATATTAGATCTGGAAGTAGATATATAGATAGAAGAGACTTAGGAAATACTACTCTTGCAGAAAAAGATTTATTTATGTTAGGAAATTATAATACAAGTAATGGAGTTGGTAAAATATTTACAGTTAGTGATAGATCTAGCACATTTATAACTACTAAATACTTTTTGTTTGGTGGTTTTTGGGGAAGTGAAACCAATTCGGGACCTTTGGCTTTGACCATAGACGGCACTCTCTGGACACGGATGTCCACTATCGGTTTTCGTTGTGTAGTAGTTCCATAACTGGTTTCGCCCAGTTAACATGCAATGGTTATATATCGAAATATATAATGTTTTTTATCTTCCTGCCGCTCGAACCAGTTAATCTGGCATGAAAGACCATACCCACTTTTGTAAAACTAATAGGTTTTGCTTTAAATTAATTTTTTCAAAAAAAGGATTTGTTAATAAGAAATAAATAATGTTTGTATTAAATTATATTTATAATGTGATTAATTATGTTTGGACTTTTAAAAAAGAAATTTAAAGGATTTGCTGATAAAATACTTGGTAAGTCACAAGAAAAAGTAGAACAGGAAGCACCTATAGAAAAACAAGTTGATAAACCAGTTCAAGAAGTAAAAGAAGAAATACCTGAACCAGTAGTAGAAGTTTCTAAAGAAGAAACTGTTAAAAAACCTATTGAAGAACCAAAAGTTATAGAAAAACCTGAACTAGTAGAAGTTCCTAAAAAAGAACCTATTATTGAAGAACCAAAAATTATTGAAGAACCAAAGGTTGAAGAAAAACCAGAACCAGTTATTGAACCAAAAGTAGAAGAAGAAATTAAAAAAGAAGTTCAAAAAAGAATAGAAGAAGTACCAGAAACAAAAGAAACAAAACCATTTGAAGAACTAAAAGAAGATATTGATGCTGATATTAAACTAGATATTACCCAACCAGAAGAAAAAGAACTACAAAAAGAAATATCAGAAATTAAAATACAAGAACCAATTCCTGAATCTAAAGAAATCATACCAGAAGCACCAGCAGGAATTGCAATAACTAAAGAAGATCTAGAAAAAGCTGAAACTAAGGAAATTAAAATAGAAGAAGCCTCAGAAGCATATAAAGAACTAGAATCTAAAAAACCTGAAAAAATTAAAAAAGGTGTATTTAGTTCTGTAAAATCTATTTTTTCCTCAAAAATAAAACTTTCAGAAAAAGAAATATGTGATTTTCTAGAAAACTTTGAAATGTCCCTATTAGAAGCTGATGTATCAATTGATGCATCCCAAGCAATTGTTAATGATCTTAAAGAAAAACTACCATCTGTAGCTTATTCTAAATCAAACCTAATGGAAGATATTAAAAAAACAATTAAAGAAAGTTTATTATCACAACTAGATATTGATTGTAATATTAATAGTTATATTAACAAAGAAGAAGCACCACTAATTATTATGTTTATAGGGCCTAATGGTGCAGGAAAAACAACAACCATAGCTAAATTTGCAAGCAAATATAAGAATTTAGGTAAGTCAGTTGTTTTAGCATCATCAGATACCTTTAGAGCTGGTAGTATTGACCAACTACAAATACATGCTGATAGAATTGGAGTTAGGATTGTTAAACAAACATATGGTTCAGACCCTGCAGCAGTTGCATTTGATGCTGTTGCTTCAGCAAAAGCAAATAACTTAGATGTTGTGTTAATTGATACTGCTGGAAGACAAGATACAAATATTAACCTAATGCAAGAGTTACAGAAAATAAAAAGAGTAGTAAAACCACATCTAACAGTGTATATAGGAGAATCCCAAACTGGTCAAGCAATTGTTGAACAAATATCTAAGTTTGATAAAGAAATTGGTGTTAATGGGGTTATTCTTACTAAGATAGATACAGATCCTAAAGGTGGAGTTGCAATATCAATACTAAATGAACTTAAAAAACCAATATTCTTTATTGGAACAGGACAGGAGTATAATAATCTAGAAGAATTTTCTGCACAGTATATCATTGATAGAATTGTTTAGAGGTGGATATATGATTAAGAGATTAACTAAATTAAAAAATATCTTTAGAAAAAGAAAAATTAAACCACATTTGAATATAGAAAAATTAAATAAACTATTTTTAAAGCATAAAATTGATCCTAATAAAGTTTGGGTGTTAGTTGGAACAAAAAGCATGCCTTTAAGTGAATACCTTTGTAATGTGAATTTTACAGCTATTGATACTAGATCTATTTCAATTAAATCTTCAGGAAATAAATTACTATCATTAGAAGAACATTTAAAAGAAAGAAAAAGTTAGGTGTTATTAAAATATTCCTTTAATAGTTTTACTCTTTCTTTAGTTAACTTTTTAAAAATCTTTTTATAATCTTCATTAGTTAGTGGTTTTTTATTTATTTTAGCTTTATCTTTCTCTTTTTCATCTATTCTTCTTTCAAGTTCTTTTTTTCTTATCTTCTCTAGACTTAATTTGTTTATTGGCATGTATATTCCTCTTATTATGTTTAATATTAAAAATAAACAATTTATATACATTTCTTTTCTTATTTATATATAAATATATTTTAGTTATAATGATCAACTATGGGTTTTGGAGATAAACTTAGAAGTGCAATTGATAAAATCAAAAATTCAGTGCATGTAGATAAGGATTTAATAAAAGAAGTTATTAAAGATATTCAAAGAGCTTTAATATCCTCAGATGTAAATATACAACTAGTTCTTAAAATATCCAAAGAAATAGAAACAGAAGCATTTGATAAGGTGCCAGAAGGAATTACTAGAAAAGAACATCTAGTAAAAACATGCTATGATGTTCTATTAAAGTATATTGGTGGAAACCAAGTACAAAAACTAGAAGAAAACCCACAATCCATTCTTCTATGTGGTTTGTTTGGTTCAGGAAAAACCACATCTGCAGCAAAACTAGCTAAGTTCTATAAAAAAAGAGGATTTAAGGTTGGAGTAATTTGTGCAGATGTATATAGACCAGCTGCTTACCAACAACTTAAACAACTATGTGAACAGGTTGATTGTTTATTCTATGGTAATAAAGACTCAAAATCAGCAAAACAAGTAACTAAAGAAGGACTAGACTTTCTAAAAACTAAAAATACAAACCTAATAATTGTTGATTCAGCAGGAAGAAGTGCATTAGATGAAGAATTAATTAAAGAACTAAAAGATATTCATCAAGTACTAAACCCAAAATACTCATTCTTAGTGCTATCTGCAGATATTGGTCAGGCAGCAAAAGAACAGGCAGAGAAATTTAATCAATCAATTGGTGTTAAAGGAGTTATAATTACTAAGTTAGATGGTTCAGCTAAAGGTGGTGGTGCACTAACAGCATGTTACATTACAAAAGCACCTATATTCTTTATTGGAACTGGTGAAAAGCCAGATGACTTTGAAGTATTTGATGCAAATAGATATTTATCAAGAATTTTAGGTTTTGGTGATCTTCAATCATTAATGGAGAAAGTAAATGAAATATCTCAAGAGCAACAAATAGAAGATATGAATCCAGAAGATATTCTAAAAGGTAACTTTACATTTAATCTTTTTAAAAAACAAATAAATGCAGCTAAGAAACTAGGACCATTATCAAAAGTTATGGGTATGCTTGGTATTGGAAATAAAATATCTAAAGATCAAATGAATATTGGTCAGGATAAAATGAAAAAATACAAAGTAGTTCTTGATTCATTTACTAAAGAAGAACTAGACTCAGAAGCATCATTTATAACTAGAAACAGAATTAAAAGAATTGCTGATGGTTCTGGAACCACCTTTGATGAAGTTAAATCACTTATTTCACATGTTAAGAAAATGAAGAAAATGTTCAAACAATTTGGTGGAAGAGGTGGAAACATGCAAGGAATGATGAAGAAGATGATGGGTGGAAAGATGCCTGATATGTCTAAGTTAGAAGGTATGGATCCTAAGCAAATGCAAGAGATGGCTAAGAACTTTAAAATGAAATGATTTAGTAAATATATTTAATATTACCCCAAATAAGGACTTATCTTATATTTCTGCCAAATTTAAATAGATTAGTAAAAGCAATATTTTAAAATATGTAAACTTAAGTGAATAAATATGTTTGATTTAATATTAATTTTAAAAATTATAGTAATTCTAGTAGCAACAACAATTGGAGCATATACAGATTATAAAACAAGCTATATCTATAACTGGATAACCTATCCATTAATCTTAATAGGTTTAGTATTCTTAGTTCTAGAATCATTTATTCTTAAAAACCCACTAGGATATGTTTATTTAATTAAAGTAATTGCAATTGCTGTGTTAATCTATGGAATTGGATATTTATTCTACTACTTTGGAAAAATGGGTGGTGGAGATATTAAATTATTCCTAGGTATGCATCTAGTATTACCATACTATGCTGGACAAGTAACTATTCTATGGTTATTAATATTATCATCATTATTAGCAGTGTTTTTTGTATCTTTAAAATACTCATTTAAGTTAATAATAATTTTAGACTTTAAACATTGGAGAAGACTAATATTTAAGAAAAAGCATAGAATTATCTGGGCATTAATAATTTTATTTTTATTTAAATTATTAATTGGGTATTCAATGATTACATTAAATCTATCCATGTGGTTTTACCTATTATTAATACCAGTTGCATTAGGACTAAAAGCAGCTATCTTTGAAGAAGAGATAAGAAAGTATATTTATCTTAAAAGAAAGAAAGTATCTGAGCTAGAAGATGGTGATGTTCTAGCTGTTGACTTTATTTCAAAATCACTTCATGAAAAACTAAAAGTTAAAGATAGACAGGTTCTTGAAGAAAGAGATATTAAAAGAATTAAGAAAATGAATATTAAGACAATACCAATATTTGATAATCTTCCAAGATTTGGGCCTTATATTCTATTAGGGTTAATTGCCTTACTGATTATTGGTAAGAATTTGATTATTTAATAACATTATTTCTTGGACACCTTGATTAACTATGAGCTTTAAGATTACAAAAAAAGATAAAAAAACAAAAGCAAGAGTTGGTAACTTCAAGACAGCCCATGGAACCATAAAAACTCCTTTCTTTATGCCAGTAGTAACTAAAGGCATACCTAAGTTCTTAAGCTTAAAAGACCTAAAAGAAATTAAAACCAAATGCTTTATTTCTAACTCCTATTTACTTTATCTTAAGCCAGGAACTAATCTTCTTAAGAAAACAAAAGGTTATCATAATTTCATAAATTGGAAGAAACCAATCTTTACTGATTCAGGTGGTTTTCAATTAAAAAACCCAGAATTCTTTATATCTATGAATGATAAAGGGGTTTGGTTTAGATCACCATTTGATGGAGCTAAACACTTTATGTCACCTGAAAAGGTTATGGAAACACAGAATATTATTGGTTCAGATGTTGCTATGGTACTGGATGATATGCAAGATGCTAACCAACCTAGAGAAAAGTACACAATTGCAGTAGAAAGAACTATTAGATGGGCAAAAAGAGCACTTGAAGCACATAAAAATAAGAAACAAAAGATTTTTGGCATTGTACAGGGTGGTGTCCATAAGGATTTAAGACAGAAATGTGCTAAGGAAATGAACAAGTTAGAATTTGATGGTATGGCAATTGGTGGACTAGCACTTGGTGAACCAAAACCTAAGATGCATAAGGCAATTGATTACTCATTAGAGTATTTAGATGAAAATAAAATTAAATACTTAATGGGTGTTGGATCACCTGAAGATATTGTAATTTCTATAGGAAAAGGAGTAGATTGTTTTGATTCTATTTATCCTACAAAGATGGGTAGACATGGTATTCTATTTACAAGAAAAGGACCTTTAAATCTTAAGAAAGGGAAATGGAAAGATGTATTTGAACCAATTGAAAAGGATTGTGATTGTCCAACTTGTAAAAATCATACATTAGCCTATTTACATCATTTACTAAGATTAAATGAACCAGGTGCTAAAATACTTTTATCTTTACATAATATTAGATTTATTCATAGGTTATTAGAAGATGCAAGAAAAGAAATTGAGAAAGGAACCTATGATAAGTTCCAGAAAAAGTTTTTAAAAGAGTATAAAATTTAAGTAAACCAGCCTGCAACCTTTAGAGCTAATTTAGATATGGTTAATTTTAATTTACTCCAAAAACCTCTACCTTCTAGTTCCATTGATTTGTCTTTAATTGCTTCTGAAATCTCTTTAACTATATTTTCAGAGTTAGCAATATCATTAAGTTTTTCTTCAGCAACTTTTATTTTCATAGAATAGTCTTCTATATTATCTTTTGTGAATCTATAGCCTTCTTTTGCTTTTTCCCAAACTACTACATAGTTAATACCATTATCCCCAGTAACCTCAAATCTAATTTTTTCTTTATCTATTGAGTTTTTAATAGAGTTAGGAAGATTATCTAAGTTATCAAGAAACTTATCCTTTGCATCATCTAGGTTATTATAGTAATGTTCCATATTAATATCTTCAGAATAGATGTTGGATGTTATAAATAATATGGCTATTGTAAGTATGGTTAATATTTTATAATTCATAGTTTATCACTTTTAATATAATTCATTTACAACATATTTATAAACTTAGTTTTTGGAGATCAATATTTAATTTCTTTAATATTTCTAAGATCTCTTTAGTATTAAATATAATTATGTGATCTTGCTGTTTAAGTGCCCTATCATTACTCCATAGAATTTTATTATATTTATATGCAAGTGCTAAAAAATCAATATCATTTTTATCTGGAATTGTTTTAAATATTTCTAAATTAAGTTCTTTTTTGTATTCATTTACTAAAACTATTTTAACTTTGTTTTTAATCTCTTTTAATAATTTATTAAATTCTTTTTCTTGTATCTTTGTTTTATTAATTATTTCTTTTTTATATTTTGTAATTTCTTCTATTGCATACTGGGGTGTGTATAAATCTATTAATTTTTTATTTATTATTTGTCTAATAATTGAATTTTTCCAAAAATATGAAAAAAGTATGTTTGTGTCTATAACTATTTTCAATTATATCAATCCTTTTTCTGTTAGTTCTTTATATCTGTTTTTTCTAGATTTCTTTTGTAATTTAACTGCCCAATTAGAAATTGATTTTTCTTTTAGAATTATATCTTCAATTGTATCTAGTTGTTTAATTTTTTTGAATATGTTTTTTCTAATATATTCTGACCAATTAATTTCATTATATTTATTCATTTTATCTTTTATTTCTCTACTTACTGCTAAAGTCACACTTACCATATAATCACCAAACTTATATATGTTTATAAACGTATTTATGTATGGTAATATTTTTAAGTCTATCCTATAATATATTATTTTGTCTAAAACTATATACATTATCCTTAGAGAATATCATATGATCCAAAAGATGTATGTCTAATGCTCTTGCTGATTTTTTTAACCTACTTGTTGCTAATAAATCCTCCTTAGAAGGTCTACAATCACCAGACGGGTGGTTATGTGCAATAACTAATGCATTTGCATTCTCTTTAAGTGCCTGACTTAGGATATCCTTTTGAGATATTAGGGTGTTACTAGATGTACCTATAGTTATTAGCTTCTTAGAAATTAGTTCATTATTGTTTAAAAAAATAGTAATTAGATGTTCTTGGGATTTATTTTCTAAATCTGGTTTTAATAGCTTATAGATCTGCGAAAGTGATATTATTTTTTTAGAGTTGTTTTTGAAGTTTAGTATTCTTTTATGTAATTCAAATACTGCTTTTATTTGTGATGCTTTTACCCTCCCAATTCCTTTGATTAGGCAAAGTTCAGTTATTGAACAATGTGGTAGTTTTTCAATTGAGTGTTTTGAAAGTATTTGATTAGATATATCAATAATATTATTACCTTTAGTTCCTGTTTTAAGAATTATTGCTAATAGTTCAGCATTTGATAAACTTTCAGTTCCTAAACTTTCTAGTCTTTCTAATGGTCTGTTGTCTGGGGAGATATCTTTAAGTCTCATAATTTATCCTCATTTTTTTTCCAGTATCCACTTTTATCTGGACCTATTCTTTTTAGTATATTGTTTTTTTTAAATTTTATGATATGTTTTTGTATTGCTGATTGATTTATATTTAATTTAAAAGATAATTTTTTTCTTGATATATTTGGTTTTTCTATGATATATTTAATGATTTCTTTTTGTCTTTTTGTTAATAACTGACCACTTATCTGACCACCTATCTGACCACTTTTGTCAACACTATCTGCTATATATTCTCTTTTAAAAATTATATCAAAATCATAATTATTTACATAAAATTCTGGTTTCTGTAAATTTTGTTTTTTAAGATATTTAATAATATTTAGTGTTCCTCTTCCCCAGGTGTCTATTAGTCCTGTATAATAAAATACTTTGGCAATTAATTTATTTCTAAGAATTGACTTATGTTCTTTATATAATTCAGAAACTTTTAATTTTTTAGATAATCCACCTGGATTGGATATAACTAAACTATTATCATATATTTTTATATAAACAAAACTAGGTGTTAAATAATCCCTATGAATAAATGCATTAATTATGGCTTCTCTTAAAGATTCAGTTGGGATTTCCCATGTTTCTACTCTGTATAAGCCTTTTATTACTGCTTTAAGTCTTATATGGTTTTGACAAAAAGCAATTCCTGATTCTAAGTTTTCAAAAAGATTGCCATCATAATCCTTTAGGTCTATAAAACTTTCTTTTATTTCATCTTTAAATCTTCCGCATCTTAAAGTCATTGTTGTAAAGAACTTTTGAATATTTTTACCAAATAAAACTATTGCTGCGTTTGTAAGTTTATTATCTTTTATTAAGTTTAATTTTTTAAGAATTGTTTCAGTACTTGTTTTTTTAGAAAGAGGTAGTCTTTTGGATTCTTTAGTTAGTTCTATGAATTGTTTAATTGTTTTTGTGTTAATATCTTTTAATGTTGCCTTTTCACAAATTTCTGATTCCCATTCTTTTTGATTTTGTTCTATAATTAGATCTTTAAGATTGTCAATAGGTAATAATCTAGTTTCAGTGCCTATTCTTATATATGGTATGCCACCTAAAAAATAAGGTTTGTTATTACCTTCTGGTATTTTTATTACTAGTATTGTTTTTTTATTTTCTTTAACTTTTTTAATTTTTGGTATGAACTCTGGTTTAATTTTATGTGTTACTTTTTGTGTTATGTTTTTGATAGTGTTATCAGATATATCTTGGCCAATCATATTTCCTCTATTATCAATACCGAACTTAATAATTCCGCCTTTGTGATTAAGGAAACCACAAATTGTCTTTAATGAATTATCTAACTGTGAAGTTGATTTTTTCCATTCTAATCTATCAGATTCTTTTAGTAGTTTAATTTTTGTATTTTCAATTTTATAGTTCATATTACTTTTTCTCAATTAATAAATATTGGCTACACCTACAAATAAACAAATTACCTTTAAAAAGGTGGAGAAAAAAGACCTTCCTAAAAAGGTCTTTTTGAAGTGATCTCTAATATAATATACTACTTAGTTGCTATATAGTTATGGAAGGGGGGTACCTGTCCGAGTAAATATTAAGCCGACTTTTAAAATCAATATAATTTATTTAAACTTTATTGGATTTATAGAGTCATTTATAGGGCCATTTATAGGGTCATTCAAAACATAATATCCTTTTTTAAGAGATCCAATAAATTTTATAATTGATTTGGATTTTAAATATAATAAATTTCTCTTTACTGTTTTTAAAGATATATTTAAGATTTATTTAGCTTCTTTAGTTGTGATCTTTTCATATTTCGAAATATGTTTTATTAATTTTTTTAATCTTTGGAAAATACCTGCGTTATTAGAAAGAAATCTTCTTATTGATACAAATGTTCTCATTATTTGTATATTTATTCCTATTGCTTTATTATTACTTATAATACTTGCTAAATTAGCAATACCTTGTTCAGTGAATGCATAGGGTAATGCACCACCAAGGTATTTTTTAGAAGGTATCACATTTTGTGATACCAAGTAGTTTATTTCTTCATTTGTTAGTATAAACATAAAGTCTAAAGGAAATCTTTTTATGTTTCTGTTTACTGCTTGTTTTAGTGCCCTTGTTTCAATATTATACAAATTTGATAAATCTCTATCAAGCATTACTTGATTATTTCTGATTGTATGTATTTTATTTTTTATATTATCTAAAATTATTAAATTATTATCCATAAATATAATATACTACTTTGTTACTATATTGTTTTGGAAGGGGGGTACCTGTCCGAGAAAGATATTAAGCCGACTTTTCTTCTTTTTCTTTTAATTTACTTAATATTTCTAAGTATTTCTTATCAAATTTAGAGAAAGCAAACCATTTTTTACCTAAGTCTTTAAGAGAAGCTCCAAAATGATAGATATCTTTATTATCAATAATTAAAAATCTATCATGTGATTTTGTAAATTTTATTACATTTAAAGACTTATATTGTTTATTAAACTTTTCAATATCTAGTTTAAGTTTAGAATTAATATTATCTGTATAAATTGTAATATTTACATTTTTATTCTTTTTACTAAGTAAAGTTAAAATAGATTCATCTATATAATTATCTATTAAAATTATTGATTTTTTAGAAGTTTTAATTATATCTATTATGAACTTATAGGCATCAAATATTTGTCCATTGTAAAATATACCTTGTTTTGGTGTAATTTTTTTACTATCAATAATATTATATATTTTTTTAATATCTTTATTAGTATTTATTTGTTTTATTTCTACATTATCTAATCTTTGGAAAATACCTGCATTATTAGAAATAAATCTTCTCATTGATACAAATGCTTTAATAATATCAATACTTACTTTAATAGCAATATCACTTCTAAGCACACTTGAAAGCATAGCAACACCTTGTTCAGTGAAAACATATGGTAATTTTCTTTTACCGCCCCAACTTGAAGTCGCAATTTGCGACTTCAAGATATTACTCTCTTTTTGAGTTAATTGAAACATAAATTCTTTAGGAAATCTATCTTTATTTCTTTTAATTTGCTCATTTAGTCTTTTAGTTGTAACATTATATAAATTTGCTAAATCATTATCAAACATTACTTGTGTGTCCCTAATTGTATAAATTTTATTTTTTATATCTTTTGAAATTATTAAATCTTTATTCATAAATATAATATATTACTTTGTTGCTATATAGTTTTGGAAGGGGGGTACCTGTCCGAGTAAATATTAAACCGACTTTTCAAACAATTATTTTGATATCACAATTTGTGACTTCAAGTTAAATGTTATTGGCCAACTACCTACAAAACAAATATAAACACATTTCATCTTTATATTATTACAACTTAAAAGAAAGAGAAATAATGAGATATTCACATTCTTCAATGGAAACCTTTAGAAATTGTCCACTTCAATTTAAATATAATTACATAGATAAACCAGATATAGTTAAAAAACAAAACATGGAAGCATTTATGGGTTCTATGGTACATGATACTCTAGAAAAACTATACAAAGATATTAAATTTAATAAACTAAACACTGTTGAAGAAATATTAGAATACTATGATACTATTTGGAAAGAAAAATACTCAGAAGAAACAGTAGAAATTATAAGAATTCAATATAATATAGACCATTATAAATCACTAGGAAGAAAATACCTAGTTGAATACTATGAAAAATACAAATCTTTTAACCAAGGTAAAGTATTAGGTCTAGAACAACAAGTGAATATTAAACTATATGATAAATTAAAAGAAAAAAACTATGAATTAATAGGATATATTGATAGATTAACATTATTAGAAGATAATTATATAGAAATTGGTGATTATAAAACCAATAATGAAGCAAAAACACAACAACAAGTTGATGTGGATAAGCAACTAGCTCTTTATTCAATAGCAATAAAAGAAATGTACCCTTTTATAGAAAAAATAGATCTTGCTTGGTATTTTTTATCAGCTGGAATTAAACAAGTATCTTTAAGAACAGATTTACAATTAGAACAATTAAAACAAAATGTTATTGATACAATTAGAGAAATTGAATATGCAAAAGAAATAGATAACTTTCCTGGTAAAATATCTGGATTATGTAACTGGTGTTCTTTTAGATCAATTTGTCCTTTAAAGTCACATGATTTGTTGGACAAACAAAAACCATTAGAAGAAAATAAATATTTAAAACAAGAAGGAATAGATTTAGTTAATAAGTATGATGAATTAACTAATAAGAAGAAAGAAGCAACTAAAGATATAGATGTAGAGTTAGAACAATTAAAAAGTGCAATAACCTATTATTCTAATAAAAATAATTTAAAAAGATTATTTGGTACAAACAAAACACTTATAATTAAAACATATGATTCAATTAAATTACCTGAAAAACATACAAAAGAAAGAGAAGATTTAGAATTATTAATTAAAAATAATAATCTCTGGGATCAATTCTCTGATCTTTCATATATTAGAATATCTGCTTTATTAAAACAGAACTTTTTCTCTGAGGACTTTAGAACAGAGCTTTTAAAGTATATAAAAGAAAGTAAGATACATAGAATGTATTTAAACAAAAAATAGGGTTTTCCCTAAGTAAATATTCCTATTTATATACTTTTCCAATCAATAATTACTTAATCATACTTAATTAATATTGGAGGAATTTAAATGAATTTAAAAAATATTTTAACAATAGCTTTAGTTTTCACAATAGCTTTTACTTTTATTGCACCATCAATTTCAGCATTAGCTTTAGAAGACAAAGATAGTATTGTTTTAAAAGATATAAAAACAACTAATGATTCTAAAATTAAAAAAAATAACTTTTTAAATGCAGAGTACCATAATATTTACACAGAAAACCTATTTGTAGATTACATAAAAAAACTAAATAACAGTGTTATTGAGTTTGTAGATAATGTGATATTTAGTGAATTTGTAGAATTTGCTGATTCGGTTGAATTTAATGGTGATAGTGTAGTTTATGATGTAGTTGATTTTAATGCAAATGTAGAAAACTTAGATATTACACATAATGATGAATCAGTACTTGCAATTGAACTTTTTGGTGTTGGTTATATTAATGAATTACATAATTTAACATATGATAATCCTACATATTATAATGATAATTATATGATTGAATTAGAAGATATAACTTATGATCAAAATACTTTTACATATATAGCAGAATTAGACTTATTTGTAGATAATAATTTTGCAACAACTGTGTTTGTTGAAGGAAGAGCTGGAGATATATTCTATGGGTATATAGAAGATATTGTAAATGTTTCATATGTTGATGCAAATACTGTTGGGTTAGTAATACGTCATTTTACATCTACGTCAAAATTATCATTAGGTTTACTTACTGAGTTTTCTGAGGATGTAGTGTTTTCACATAATACAATGTTTAATGGTGATGCCTATTTCTATAATAATGCTGCTTTTAAAGAGGCAACTTATTTTGAAAATGATGCTTATTTTGAAAGTGAAGTAAATTTCTACGATGATGTTGCTTTTAAAGGTGAAGTAGATTTTAAAGATGAAGTAGATTTTATGAAAGAAGTTGATTTCTTTGAATTTACTACTTTTAGAGAAGTTATGTTTCTAGGAAAAATTGATTTTTACAATGAAGTAGATTTTCATGATGATGTTAATTTTACTGGAAATGTATTAGTTAATGAGTTAAATGTACAATATGATTTACAAGTTGATAATAATGCAACTGTTATATTTGAAAATCTATCAGGAACAGGAAATGCATATGCTTGTTTAACTTATAATGGTATATTATACAGAAGTAACACACCTTGTAATTAAAGAAATTAATATCTAATTTCTTTTCTTTTTCTTTATTTTTTAAGTTAGTATTTTTTAGTTTAAAGTAAAATGTTTAATTTATATACTTTTCTATAATCTATATTAACTAATTATGGGACTTAAAAACAAATATAATCTAAAATTTATAAATGAATCTATAAATGATTCTAAAGGCTTATTAAAATATAAAGATAATAATACTCCTAAAGATAAAAAAACATTTGGTTATGTGAAACCAATGTCAATAAGTAACCAGGCTAAAAAACTAGGAAAACCATTAAATACACTACCAAAAAAACCAAGAACAAAAATAACTTTTAAACAAATATTATACTTAATTATCACTTATTTTAAAGAACTACCAACTAAGTTTGCAAATGATCTACCATATGGTCTAAAATCTTTATATTATGGAATTTTAGGTTGTATGGTTGGTTTTGGTTTTGCAATATTATTATTCCCAGAAAACCCAGGTATTTTTGCAATATTATTTATTACTGTTTTTTTAACACCATTTATTCAAAGACAAATTAAATATAATGAACTGATGATTGGTAGAACTGAGCAAGTAAGAAAAAAAGGAGTGACTTTAGTTAAGTTTGGTATGAAATCTGAAAAGTTTTCATTTAAGGATTTCTTTCTAGAAAATAAAGGTATTCTAAAAACATATCTTTATTTCTTCATAGGTGTGATGTTAGTTATAATTTCTTTAATAGCAGTAGTTCCTCAAGAAACATCATCTCACTTATTTAATGATCAGGGCTGGGAGAAGAATCTAATTCCTTCTAAAAATCTAGGTTTTGAGAATGTAGATAAACCTACTTTATTACGTAGTATATTTACAAATAATTTATCTGTATTATTAGTTGCATTTATTTTAGCACTTGTTTTTCCATTAGGTGCAGTTATGATAATTGTATGGAATGCAATTTACTGGGGTGTTGTATTTACACAGTATGCTTTAATTTATAGTTCAATGTATGGTGTTGGTTTTTTAGCAATATTAGTACCCTTATTACTAAGTGTATCAATTCATATGATTCTAGAGATTATAAGTTATTTCTTTGCAGCAGTAAGTGGTAATATTCTAGCAATAGGTATAATTAAGGAAAAGCACAATCCAGATAGGATGATGACAATTATAAGATATTGTATTATTTTATTATTATTTGCATTAGGTTTCTTGTTTATTGGTGTTTTTACTGAGGTATATTTATTTGATGTTTTAAAGAACATATTCTTTAGTATATTTTAATAAAATCTAAGTTTTACTAATATTTATAAACTATTTCTAACTATATTATATAGTATAAATATAAATGTGAATAATATATGCTTAGAACACACACTTGTGGAGAATTAAGAAAAGAAAATGAAAATCAAGAAGTAATACTAACTGGTTGGGTTAACTCAGTTAGAAAAGCAGGTAAAAACATAATGTTTATTGATCTAAGAGATAGATATGGAATTACCCAAGTAATAATACTAAAAGAACTAATTGAAAAGATAGAATTCTTAAATGATATAAAAAATGAATATATTCTAAAAATAAAAGGAAAAGTTCAAGTAAAACCAAAAGCAAACCCTAATTTAGAAACTGGTGAGATTGAACTTCTAACATCAGATATTGAAATACTTAATAAATGTGATGAATTACCAGTTGAGGTTTCTGGTGAACTAAAAGCAAATGAAGAAACTAGACTAAAATATAGATATTTAGATCTAAGAAGACCAGAAATGACTAACAATTTTATATTTAAACACAAAATAGTAAATGCAATTAGAAACTCATTAGATAGAATGAACTTTTTAGATGTAGATACACCAATGCTAGCAAGAAGTACACCTGAAGGAGCTAGAGATTTCTTAGTACCAAGTAGAATACATCCTGGTAAGTTCTATGCCTTACCACAATCACCTCAAGTGTATAAACAAACACTAATGGTATCAGGTTTTGATAGATATTACCAAGTTGCAAAATGTCTAAGAGATGAAGACCTAAGAGGAGATAGACAACTAGAATTTACTCAAATTGATTTAGAAATGTCATTTAATACTAAAGAAGATATTCAAAAAACTTTAGAAACATTTATTTCTGAAACTATAAAAGAAGTTATGGGTGTAGAAATAAAAACACCATTTTCATATATTTCTTATAAAGAATCTATGGATAAATATAATTGTGATAAACCAGATTTAAGACAAAACAAAGAAGACCCAAAAGAATTAGCTTTTGTTTGGGTTGATAACTTCCCACTATTTGAACTAAATGAAAACTCAGATAGAATTGTTTCTGCTCATCATCCATTTACTCAAGCAACAAATGAAGCATGGGATAAAATTGATTCTTGTAAAACTAAAGAAAAATACTTAGAACTAATGAGTGAATCATTTGATCTAGTACTAAATGGTGTTGAATTAGGATCTGGTGGTATGAGAATACATAAGCCAGATAAACAAAAGAAGATATTTAGTATACTAGGCTTAAGTGATAAAGAAGCAAAAGAAAAGTTTGGATTTCTATTAGATGCATTTAGATTTGGTGCTCCTCCTCATGGTGGATTTGCAATTGGCTTAGATAGATTATTAATGCTATTAAAAGGAAAAACAGTTCTTAAGGATTTTATTGCCTTTCCAAAAACAAAATCATGTTTTTCAGTTATGGAAAACTCACCAAACTCAGTTTCTGAAGAACAATTAAAAGATGTGCATATTAAACTAGATATAGATGGAAAGTAAATTCTTTATTTTATGGCACTCTGTGCCAATAACTATTTCTTTTTTTAAAGATAAAATTACTAGGGTTGTTCTTTCACCATTTATTGGACACATCTCCCCAACACCACTTAAGAAAATATTTACAAACTTCTTATCTGGTAAATTACCAAGAAAAGAGATGTACAAACATCTAGATTTTTCAAACTGTTCTAATTTTCAAAAAAAGGTATACAAATCAATGAAAACATTAAACAAGCCAATAACCTATAAACAATTAGCTGAAAAGAATAATACCCATCCAAGAGCAGTTGCCATGGCTATGAAACATAATCCATTTCCATTAGTTATCCCATGTCATTTAATAGTTGCAGTTAATGGTTTAGGTGGTTTTTCCTCACCACAGGGTGTAGAGCTTAAGAAGAAGTTAATAGAGCTAGAGCCTATTTATTAAATAAAGCATTTATTATTGGTTTTTTTAATTGTATCACAAAGTACTGTATTGTAATACATTTATATATATTTTGGTGTATATATATTTATGAGATTAGTAATCAGTGATGCATCCACTTTAATTCTTTTAACAAAATCAGAACTTATCATACCATTATTATCTAAATTTAAAATAATTATACCAAAAGAAGTATATTTAGAAATATTAAAAGGTAAGGAAAAAGGAAAGCAAGATGCTTATCAAATAGATGTTTTTGTTAAACAAAATAAAATTCAAATAAAACAACCTAAAGAAAAAACAGTAAATTTAATAAAAGAGTTATGTGTTTTAGATATTGGAGAACTTTATGCAATTGCTTTAGCAAAGGATCTTAATTTAAGCATATTAATTGATGATAAGAAAGGAATTAGTACTTGTAATTCATTTAATATATATTTCCTAACTGCCTTACAAATATTAAAATTGCTATATATAAATAAATATATTAACAAAACAAAAGCATTAGATTCATTAGCTAATTTAAAGAAAAACGGAAGATATAAAGAAAATGAAATCAATAAAATTTATACTTTTTTAAAAGGTGATTATTATGAATAAAAAATGTTCTTTAATAAGTTTAAGATTAGAAACAGATTTAGTTAAAAAAATAGAAGAAGCTTCTAGATTAGAAGATATAGAAAAATCTGTGATTTATAGACAAGCTATAAAAAAAGGACTAAAAGAAATATTAAAAGAACTAGCAATAAAATTATATGTTGAAGAAGAATTAACAATATCTGGTGCTGCTAATTTATCAGATATGTATATAGGCGATTTTATGGAGCTTTTAGCAAAAAGAGGTATTAAAAACGAAATACCTGATGAGTATATGATAATGGCTGATAAGAATGCAGAAAAATTATTTAAAAATATTAGTAAACTAAGTTCACCTAAGAAAAAGATTAAATTAAATAATGATTTATAAATTAAAATTCATATTTCTTTTAATACCTTGTAATGTGCCTTCAATTAGTTTATTTGTTTCTATTTTAAGAGTTTGTTCACAGCTTCTTATTTCCTCTCTTGAGACTGCTGCAGCAAATGTTTTATCTTTTAGTTTTTTGGTAATTGATTTAACTTTTGCTTGAGTAATATCCCTATCTGGTCTCATAAGTACATATGCTCTAATAATACCAGTTAGTCCATCACATGAATAAAGCATATGTTCAACTTCTTTTTTTCTTTCAATTCCTAAACAATCATTATGTGATTTAATAATATCTATAATTTCTTGGTCTATATTTTCTTTTTGTAGTATTTCTTCACCAATCACACAATGTTTATTAATATCTGTGCCATACTTTTCAATATCAATATCATGTAGGCAACCAATAACAAACCATTTATTTTGTTCCTGTTCATTTTTATTAAATAGTTTTGCTAGTCCTAATAAACCATAACCAACCATTAGATTATGATCAATATTAGATCTTCCCTTCACATGTTTTTTAAGAATTTCAATTGCTTCTTCTTTTGTTGATATCATAATTATCATATTAAACAAATTAAATATAGAGGGAGATACACAATATTATCAATAATATCTATTTTATTACTTTCTGTAATTATAAAACTCTTATCTAATTGTTTGGTTTTTTTGTTTTTTCCACCAATTTCAACAATTACACTTTTATCTCCATTAGTAATTAAATAGTCTGCTGATTTTTTATTTTCTTCAATATAATTTACTTCAAAATCTTTATATATCATATGAGCAACAAAAGCATCTTCTCTAATATTACCTAAGTATGTATTATTAAAGTTATTTTCAACTAATCCATATCTTATAGCAGAAGAACTAAATAATATTTTAGGTTCTTTTCTATATTTACTAATTGCTTTTTTATTTACAAATGTTTCTATAATAAGTTCTGATATTGAAAAAGCCTTTATTATATTACTCACTGTGGTTACTGATACTTTAAAATTATTAGATAGTTTATCCAGAGAAGTAAATCCTGGTATGGATTCTGCCAATGATCTAATTATTTTTTTAGCCTTATCTATACTGTCTAAATTAAAACCAGATATGTTTTTAAAATCATCAACTATTATTTTATATATTATATTTTTTGATATATTTGTGATTTTATTATCTGTATTGATTGCTAATGGAAATCCATAAAATAGATATTCTCTAAAGTGTTTTTCTATATTTGGATCTTTTTTAAGTATTTCTATATTTATATTTTTTACTTTAGTGTATGCATCTTTAGTTTTTGAAAATAATATTTCTTTTATATCTTTTTCAAAATTAGTATTAATAGAATATTTTAATCTTAAAAATTCTTTAAAGCTAAGTGCTTGTAGTTTCTTAATAATTGATCTTCTTGCAATCTTATCTAGTTCTTTGGATATTTTTATTGCAGATGAACCTGTTGCTATTACTTTTAGGTTTTCTCTATCGTGTATAATTTTAAGAGCTTGACCCCAGTCTTTTATTTCATTTAATTCATCGATTATTAATATATTTGAATTATTTATTTTTTTGTATTCATCTATAATTTCTAGTAGATCTAAATTATAGTATGCTATCTCAGAGCCATCTAAATACATTACATCTTTATTTTTTAATATATAGTGTTGTAAGGCTGTAGATTTACCAATACCTCTTAGTCCATAGAAAAGAAACACTCTTTTGTTTTTTTTAGTTTTAAATAAATCTATTTCTGTGTATATATCTTTTACTATATCTCTTTCTTTTAGATTTTTTACTTCTTCAATAACTTTTAGTTTTGTTGTTTCAGATTTTGTTATAAATTCATATAAGTCCATATATTATCAATATATATTTATATACAAACAGCTTTTATTACTTTTGGTGGATAAAAAACGGCTTTTTTATTACTTTTGGTGGAATAACCCACTTTTCAAGTGAGTTTTATTACTTTTGGTGGATAAAATTGAGCTTTTTCATTACTTTTGATTTTAAACACCTTAAAATTATCTAATTTCTTGCATTCCAATTGTGTGGAAAGATGATGGGTTATTTTGTGTGTTATATTCTGTTAATATCCAATCATCAGATCTAATAATTCTAGATATTTTCACTTCATCCATAATTCCTCTAAAAGTAGTACCACCAATTTTAATAGGTGCTGAAATTCCATTTGGTGTGCTTGTTTGATTAGGCCCACTTGTTGATATACCCACTCCATTAACATATATCTTTCTATAACCATCACTATTTCTAAATCTAAAGGTGATCTTTTGCCAGGTGTTTGTATCTATTTGAGTACCATCACCATATGTGTAATAATCATTAGGTGAACTATTTAAATATAAAATTGGGTTTCCTGAGGTTGAATAGATAATTTGACAACCACGATTAAAATAAACCACAGTTTGGTAATCATCCTTATCATCTATATAGTACCAAGCATCAACTGTCCAAATCTGTTCTAGATTCTCTTGATTAAGTGGATCATTTATAGTAATATAGTTATCATTAGTAAATCTATATGCATTATTTGTACTTAGCCTATCTGTTGTTAGAGTTAGACTACCAGTAATATTTCCATCAATATTATTATCAGTAGAATCTAATTGATTATTATTTAGATGCTGAACCATAACAAAATCATCATCCCATGTCTCAGTATCATTTGTTTCACTTGCTAGTTGATTTCCATAATATAAATAAATATAACTATCATTATCTGCATCTAAAGAAGGAATATTCACCCAAGCAACTAACTCACCAGTATCTGAGTTATAATCCTCTATCTCTCTGTATAGTTTAGTTGTTTTATCTGCTGAGGTAAACACAATGTCAGAACCATCTTCCTTTGCATTTTCTTTTAGATCATCAGATGTGAAGTTAACTAATATTGGGAAGTTAGTTAAATCACTTGTAATATAATTAGAATCAAGAACAATTATCTTTCTATAGTCCCAATTACTATCATACCAGTTACCTTCAGCAACTCTTTGTGTTTTTATGGTTGGTATTCCTTGATCATTAACTATTAAGAAAGAAATATTCTGTTTAGTTTCCATAAGATTAACAGTATTATTAAAATCAATAATTCCATTTAGATCTAAAGTAAATATAAAATTATTTCTTTGTTTATTAATATCTAGGCTTCCATAATTAAGATAATCTTTTTGTTTTTCATAGAACCTGAGGTTTTTCACTCTTTGTTTAATTGTTATTTTATTAGTTGTTTGATTAATAGTTATTGTATCTGATGGTTCTAGGTAGATAGTTCTGTATGAGCCCTCACTTGCATTTTTAAGTTCACTTAGAACATCATTAATTACTGATAGGTTATTTTTATTATTTTTAAAAGTTTGGAGATCATCTAAGGTGTTAAAATATTGAGTGGAAAAAGTAATAATTATACCCATAAATATAATACTAATTAATAAAGTCAGAATTCCTGACATTATGGGAGTTATTCCTTTTTGTTTATTTTTAAATAAATTCATAAATTATCTATTTTCTTGATCTCCAACTGTATAGAAAGTGCTTGGTGAGTTTTGGTTATTATATTCTGTTAATATCCAATCAGAAGATCTAACAATATTTGATATTTTCATTTCATCTATAATTCCTGGAAATGTATATCCTGAGCCATAAGCACCAATCTTAGAACTACCACCATAAGTACCTGTGTTTGTGTATTCTGCTGTTCCAATATAATTTCCATCAAAATATCTAAATAAATGTGTTTCATCCCATACTAATACTGTATAATGCCAGGTATTGTAATCTATTGAACTACCACTAAATATTGATGTTTGTGGGTTTCCTCTACCAACATAAAATTCATTACCTTCGTATCCAACATAAAATCTATTTGTTTCACTTCCTAATGAGGAAAATATAAATCTATTACTTCCATTAGTAACAGGATATGCCCAGGCAGATATAGTTCCACTAGCCCCTAATAGGTTATCATTAACTGATGCAACATCAATATAATCATCATTTTCATCATCACCATCAAATCTAACAGCACCACTTATTTTTCCACCAATATCGGTAGTTGATTTCACTGTATCATTAAAGTTTTTTGCAGTACCATCATTATCATAACTAGTTGAATCAATAAATCCAAGTACATCGTTAGCTGGTGTGTTATTCAGATGCTGAACCATAACAAAATCATCATCCCAAGTCTCAGTATCATTTGTTTCACTAGCACTGCCATTTCCATAATACATATAAATATAGGTATCTGAATTTGCATCTAAGGAAGGAATATTCACCCATGCTACTAATTCCCCAGTATTATAATTAAAATCCTCTACCTCTCTATATAACTTAGTTGTTCCATCTAGAGAAGTAAACACAATATCTGAATAATCAGTTTTAATTTTATTAATTAAAGAAGTATCAGTAATTGATATTAATACAGGAAAACTAGTTAAATTATCTTCAACTTTATTATGATTAACAATTATTAGTTTTCTATAGTTCCAACTACTATTGTACCAACTATTAGTTCTGTTTCTTCTAAGTACAATATCAACATCTACTTTCTCAGAAGAACCATTATATTCAAAATAACTAACTCCTAATTGTGTTTTTCCTTTGTTTAATATTATATCATTACAAGTTAGGTTAATTATATTATCTTTATTTATATCCCTTTCAAAATATAATCTATTTAGTTTTTTATAGATGGTAATATCATTAATAACTGTGTTTTGATCAGTTCTTATTTCCTTAGAGTAATCAATACTTCCAGTTATTTTATTTCTTGTACAATTAATAATTAGTTCCTCTGGGTTATAGATAGTTATGTTGTTATTACTAAATCTCTTAGTTGCTGTTAGGTTTATTGTTTCATCTAGTTTAGTAATATTATCAATCATTTGGTTATAACTATATTTCTCTTCATATTTATCAATAATATCTACTGCACTTATTACTACAATTGAGAGTACTGCTATAGTTATCATTATATAAAAGACATATGCAAATAAATTAACTGCTCCTTTATTGTTTTTAATCATTTATTTCTTGTTCTCCAACTGTATAGAAGGTGTTAGGACTATTCATATTATTATATTCAGTTTCAATCCAAGAAGCTGATCTAAGGTTTTTAGAAATTTTTACTTCATCTATAATTCCTGGAAATGTATTTCCTGACCCAAAAGCACCTATTCTTGAACTACCACCGTAAGTACTTGTGTTTGTATATTCTGCTGTTCCTATATAGTTTCCATTTAAATATCCATATAGATTGGTATCATTCCATGTTAATGTTGTGTAGTGCCATGTGTTGTAATCTGTATTACTATTAATATTTACTGTAATTATTGGGTTTCCTCTACTTACTGAGAATATATTTGAAGTATATTTAATATAAAATATGTTTGTACCACTCCCAACTGCTTGAAATATATATCTGTTACTTCCATCTTCAACTGGGTATGCCCATGCAGATATTGTGCCACTAGCTCCTAATAGGTTATCATTAACTGAAGTCACATCAATATAATCATCATTTTCATCATCACCATCAAATCTAACAGCACCACCAATAAAACCATCTACATCAGTAGTTGATTTTGATGTGTCATTAAAGTTTTTAGCAGTACCATCATTGTTATGCCTAGTAGAGTCAATAAATCCTAACACATCATTTTCTACAGATTCATTTAAGTGTTGTACCATTACATAATTACTATCCCATACTTTTTTACTATCTGCTTCATTAGCACTTGAGTTACCATAGTACATATAGATTAAAGTATTATTATTAGCATCTAGTTCAGGAACTTTAACCCAAGCAACTAAGTTACCATCTGAATAACTTTCAACTTCTTTTTTTAGTTTAGTAGTTCCATCACCAAGTGTGAATAGAATATCTGAACCATCTGATTTTGAATAACTATTAAGATCACTATCTGATAAAGATATTAATACAGGAAAATTATCTAAATCACTAATAACTTTATTATCATCAATAAATATTTCTTTTCTGTAACTCCATGAGCTATCATACCATGGTGTTCTATCTACAACATCAGTATGTATTTTTAGTTTGTTTTTATCTATTTTTGTAAAATATAAGTTAATTGTTTTATTTTGAATAAAATGATCTCTAATAATATCTACATTTTCAAATTCAATTCCAGTAAATAGTTTTTGTCTATCTCTATATGTGTATTTACTTCCATCTTCTTGTCTTAATAAATTTTTATAATAATTTCCATACATAATATGGAATATTTCTATTTTGTTTAGGTCTTCATCTATGTTTAGATATAGGCCTTCTAGATTTAGAGTTAACATAACAGTTGAATCAATAGGTGAACCAAGAACTTCAATTGCTTTTGCTTGGATTTCATCTATGTAGTTTTTAGAAGTATTAAATTTTTGTTTAGACTGTTGTTTTTCAATTGCAGGTATTAGTCCTGCCATAATAATAGCAACAACAATTACAATTATCATTATAACTAATATGTAGCTTAGTACTTCTGTTTGTGCTTTTTCTTTTCCTTTTAGATTAATTAATTTCATACTATTCTTATTAAAATATATTTTTATGTGTTATTTCACTAATTATTGTTTTATGAAATCTTTAAAAAGCTATTTAATCTATAATATATAGTATATGACACTAATTTTAGAGATATTAGTCTAAATTAATGGTCCATGTAGTGTAGTGGTTAGCATATAAGCCTGTGGAGCTTATGGCCCGGGTTCAAATCCCGGCTTGGACCCTTAACAAGTTTTTGATTAATTCGATATTATTTAAATTTTTAATTAGCTTTAATTTTGCTTCTATGGCTCAGTGGTAGAGCGCAACCTTGGTAAGGTTGAGGTCGCGAGTTCGACTCTCGCTAGAAGCTTCCGTTCAAGATAGTGAGCAGTTAGTGGTTTTCAGTCTGGAGCCTTTTAAACAGTGGGTTGAGAATAAATTATATTCTGATAATTATAGAAAACAACTGCTAGCCAAATTACCTTGTATTTTTGGTAAATCACCAAAAAGTCATACTTTCTACAATTAAATCTAAGATAGTAGCTAGGTAGTGTAGATGGTGTCTTTCTATGGACAACATACATTACACACAAACATCTCAGTCTGCTAAGCTAGAGTCGAAAGACTACCAGGGTTCGAATCCCTGTCTCTGCGCTTTTCTTATTTTTTACAAACCTTTTTAAATATAACATCCTTTTTATTTGTAGGTGGTTTTATGTTTTTTAGATGGATAAACAAGAAGATAAAAAAAATGAATTGGTATGATATTTCCTTTGTAAAGTTAAGTGTTCTTTTTTTCACACTTATGCTTGCAAAAATATGGCCTGGCATTCTTGGTCTTGATTGGTACTATTATCTAATATTATTTGCATTGTTTGTAATCTCTCCATTGATAAAAATATTCCAAAAGTAAGTGTTATTATCAGGGTCGTATTGCTAATTTAATTGGTAGTAATCACTATTTATCCAGACAAATGTTAGCTGATAAAAATTATTCAAAAATAGTAATTTATTTAAATAGTTTCTTTTTTAATAATTGTTGAATAAATATGAATAAAAAAGATATAATAGTTAATTTAGTTAAAAAACATAATTTGTGTAATTTTCAAAAAAGTTTTTTAAATACAGAATATGAAATAATAAAATTAAGACTAGATTATGCAATTTATATGGGTAATAAAAAAAACATAACTTTCTACAAGGCATTAGATAAACATTTTGGGTTTAAAATGGTTGTAATAAAAGGATTAGTTAATAAATATAAAATATATTTATCTAAATTTAATAAAAAAAATCTAATTATAAACCAAAATCTTAAATTTGAACTTATAAACAAAATATATCTAGATTCTAAGTTTGTTAAAGATATTATTACAAATTCAAGTAAAAAAGATTATAATAAACTTTTAGGATTTACTTGTTGCTTTGGTTTTAATATAAAGATATATGTTAATAGTGTATTTATACATTTTAATAATAATACTTGTCCTAAAAACCCATTTTCTAAAAACGAATTACCTAAAAGAAAAAAAGAATTAAAAGCAATTTTGATGATTATTAAGAAAAAATATCCAAAAGTTAAAAAAATCAGAGGTGGAAGTTGGATATATAATAATCCAATATATAGAGATTTGTTAGTTGTTAAAAAATCTGAACTTAAAATTAGAAAAGAAGATTTAGGTAATTTGGGATCTTTTGGTCAATTTTATAGATATAATGGTACAATTAATCAAAAAAGAGTTAAACAATTTAAAAATAATAATTATAAGTTTCCATTAGTACCTTTAGATAGGTGTGGGGATATAAATAATTTATATAAAAAGTATTTAGATTAATATTATGTGAGCTTTTATGAAATTTATTGAATCAGTAAAATTAAAAAATAAAACTTTTAAAATTTATAAAATTAATCAATGGGAAGTTTATATATTTAAAAAATTACATTTAAGTATTCTTAAAGATATGCTTTAGGAATTTGATTTACCTTTGTTTTTTATTTTTTAACAGTTTAATAGTAAGTTTCATCCAGTTCAAGAATGGATGTGAAAAAAATTGATTAAAACCTTTTAATAATATTTTAGCATCTTCATGTGTTTCTTTTTTTGCCAATTTAAAGGCATACTTCTTATTTATATTTCCCCATGCTTTTGCCATTTTTATTTGATTAGGTATGTCAACATTTTCTCCTTTGTCATATTTTCTATAAAAGTAATGATTCACTGATAACCACAGTGAAATAATTCTTGCTCCTAAAAAATTTTCATCCTCGGCAGCGATTATGCTTGGAATAATTAATTTTGGAAGCATAATGTCTAAATTATTCACATTTCCCAACATAAAAGACATGTTCCAGGTTATGTAAAGACTTATCCATTGTTTACTTAATTGAAAAACTGGAAATAGATTGTTTTTTTTACAAATAGAACTATAAAATGAATTATTAACATTTTGAGGAATAACATTTTTAACCTTAAAAGTGTTAGATGGAGAATTTTTTATTATATCTTCATTTAGTTCATGGGCACATATAGCATTAGATATAAAACCATTTTTATATTCTGTAATTCCAGCTTCATAAATATTTATTCTTAATAGTTTGTTTGCCTGATCAAGTCCTTTTTTATGGATAGGTAATAATAATATATATTCTATATAATTGATTTTATTTTGTTTTAGTAATTGTTTTGTTTTATTTTTGTTTAGATAAGATTTGGTTAATCCTCGTTGAGTTCTAAAATAAATCATTGCAGGGTCAACAGACAATGCTTTTATTGTACCAAATAAATTATGCGTAATTCCAAAAGCATGCATGAGTGTTCTGATTGAATGTAGTGGATTGATTCCCATTTGTTTTTCTTTGAGTTTATAATGGTCTTTAACTTCTATAAAAAAATCATGGTCATTGCACATTACAACAGTTAAAGCTTCTAAAACAAAAGTAACATGTAGTGCTTTTATTATATTCTCGGATGGCTTAAGCCATTTTTTATTAATTGCATGATTTAGAAATTCAACAATTCCGGGATGCTTTAAAACAATGCTCTTCTTTATACAATTTATCATTTGTTTCAATTCTTGAGGTTGTGTTAAAGAATCGTGAAAGAATTTTTGCATTACTTTATTTTTGGTTTTCAAATCATCTAATTTGAATTCCTCTATGATTGTTTTTATTATTTGAGGATTAGTTTTTTTGGTTTCTTTTAATCCTAATGCTAAAATGGATTTTTCGATTATTTTTTTCGATTGAATTTTATTTAGTTTATTTTTCATCTATAAAATATAAATCAACATAACAATTTATAAATGGTAGATGGAAAGGTAAATTTTCTAAAGAAGAGTCAGATATATATATTAAAAAGTCTTTAGATGAATTTGGTAGTAAACTTTCAAGATGGGTAAATAAAGATTGATTTATAATTTAAATGAGCACTTTTCACTTTTAGTTTAACTCTCGCTAGAAGCTTAAAAAGGAGCTTTTAACCAGTAAACTTAAATATGTTTCTATTCATATAATATTTTACTATGATCCCTAGAAATCCTACGGGGTTTCTAGATGACTATTTATGATAAATTATGGAAAATGCACTTGTATTTATAGATAATGGTTATTTAAAACTAATTTTAAAAGAATTTAAAAATGTAAAAATTGATTTAAAATTGTTATCTTTTAATCTTTGTAAAAAATTAAATTTTTGGTGTGATAGTATTTATTTATATGATGCTCCACCATACCAAAATCCAAATTCTAAAGATGATAGAAAAAGAAAGAAAAACTATGATAAATTTATTTCAAAAATAAGAGTAAATGATATTATTGTAAAAGAAGGTAGATGTCAAAAAATTGGAAATGAATTTCATCAAAAAGGTGTTGATACTTTATTAACTATGGATTTATTGTCTATTCCTGATGAAAAAAACATCCCAAATATAGTAATAATTGCTTGTGATACAGATTTTGTTCCTGTTTTAAATAAAGTTCGAGAAAAAGGTTTTAAGGTATATTTATTTCATTATAATGATTATAAAAGAAAATCTAAGTTTTCTATGTCTAATTATTTAAATACAGCATGTGATAAAACACTTTTAATTGAAAAAGAAAATGTAGAAAAATCTAAATTTTAAAAGAATATTTTTCACTTTTAGCTTAACTCTTGCTAGAAGCTTAAAATAGATATTTTAACTAAAAAATATATCTAAATAGGTGATTATGGATGAATTTAAAAAAATATGTTTTATTTTGGATTATAATTTTAATTATAATAATATTGTTGTTAGTTTTTATAAATACTAATAATCAAAAAGAAGACACTATTAAAGTAGGATATATTAGCCCAATGAGTGGATCTGCTTCTGCATATGGAGAACATACCAGAAAAGCATTTAAGATTGGTATAAATGAGTGGAATTCTAATAATATAAATAAAAAAATAAAAGTTATTTATGAAGATGGAAAATGTGCATCTGCAGATGCAGTTACTGCTGCAAATAAACTTATAAATATAGATGATGTTGATATTATTATGACTTTTTGTACTGGAGAAACAAATGCTGTAATTCCTTTAACAGAAGAAAATAACAAAATATTACTAACAGCTGGTACTACTAGCCCTAAAATGTTAGATGGTAAATATAGATTTCGAAATATTGCTTCTGTAGCTAATAATTTTTATGAATTGTCTAAATTAGCATACAAACATGATACCAAAATTGCTTTAATTTCTGAAAGTACAGATTATGCATTTTCTTCTAAAGATGTTTTTAAAAAATATTTTTTGGATTTAGGAGGAGTTATTATAATTGATGAAACTTTTGAATCTAATAATCCAGATTTTAGAACAATAATAAGTAAATTAAAAGAAAAAGATGTTAATTCCTTATTTGTAATTGTTCAATCTTTGGATAATTCTGGACTATTATTTAAACAAATGAAAGAACTAAATTATTATCCACAGATTTATTCTGAATTAGGTGCAATAAGCTCTGTAGCTTTAGATAAATATTCAAAAGAGGGTTACTTAGATGTTGTAGAAGGAACCATTTTTGCACAACAACATTTTGATATTACTACTAATACAAAAGCAAAACATTTATTTGATGTTTATATTTCAGAATATGGTTCTACAAAAGGACCATGTGCAGAATATTATTTAGCAACAAGTTATGATGCAGTATATTTAATAGGTGAGGCTTTTTTAAATGTTGGAAAAGATCCAGATAATATTAAAGAATATTTTTTAAATAATATTAAAGATTGGGATGGTGCAATTGGTTTGTTTAGTTTTAATGAGAATGGAGATTCTGTTGTAGAGGTTGATATAAAAATTGTGAAAAATGGTCAAATTGAAGAGGTAGTTTCGTAATTTATATATTATTACTAAAGATTACTTTTTACTTTTAGCTTAACTTTCACTAGATGCTTAAAAAGGAGCTTTTAACTAGTAAATTTAAATATGTTTCTATTCATATAATATTTTACTAATCTCCCTGTCATTGCCGAGAGCAAGGGCAGGTTTTACTAATCTTATTTTTATGTAAAAACTAGTTATATTTGTAGATGGAAGTAATTATTATCATTCTTTAAAAAAAGCTTTTAATAATACAAATATTGACTTTCAAAAGTTATCTGATTTTTTAAGTTCTGATTATAATTTGGTTAAAATTTATTATTATTCTGCGCCTTCGCTAGAAGTTTATAATATTATCTATTGTTAATAGAGTATTTTACCTTTATACACTTTTATTAAAAGACTATACTTATAAATGTTTCTATAGTATATTATATTTGTGATATACTATGAATAAAGAATTTTTAAGAAATATAATTACTGATCAATATGAAGATTTAAAAGATATTTCTAATACCCTTTTAAGAGATGATTTAAAAGATATAGACTCTTTTGTAAAAAATCCAGCAATTTCTATAATTTCCGGAGTAAGAAGATGTGGAAAATCTATTCTTTTAGAGCAAATAATTAATTTATATTATAAAAATGATTTTTATTATTTTGATTTTTCTGATGAAAGAATATCTAAATTTACTACTGAAGATTTCCAATTATTATATGAAACATTTCTTGAAAAATTTGGAAAAAGAAAAGCTTTTTTCTTTGATGAAATACAAGGCACACCAAATTGGAATAAATTTATAAATAGAATGAAAAAGATAGGTTATAAGTGTTTTATAACTGGTTCAAATTCAAATCTATTAAGCAAAGAGTTATCTACTTATCTAACTGGAAGACATATTGATAAAGTGTTATTTCCTTTTTCTTTTAAAGAATATTTAAGATATAAAAATTTAAAAATAGACTTATATTCTACAAAAACAAAAACAAAAATAATAAAAGAATTTAAACATTATTTTAAGCTTGGTGGTTTTCCAGAAGTTGTTCTAACAAATGATACATCAATTCTATTAAATATTTATTCTGATATAATTACAAAAGATATAATTGAAAGATTTAAAATAAAAGATATTTCTTTATTTAAAGATTTTTGTAATTATGTTGTATCTTTATCAACTAATGAATTTACTTATAAATCATTAAAAGATAATTTTAAAATCCAAAATATAACAACAGTATCTAATTATATAGATTATCTTAAGCTTACATATCTAATTTATGAAGTAAAAAGATTTTCTTCATCTTTACAAAAACTAAATAAATATTCTAAGAAATATTATTGTATTGATAACGGTTTATTAAATAAAGTAGGTTATGGTTATTCAATAGGAGAACCTAGATTTTTGGAAAATCAAGTTTTTATTGAATTATGGAGAAATAATCCTAAATCTGATTTTTATTATTATAGAGATAAAGATAATAAAGAATGTGATTTTTTAGTGTTGGATAATAGAAAAGTAGTAAAAGCTGTACAAGTCTGTTATGCTTTTAAAAAAGCAGATACAAGAAAAAGAGAGATTGAAGGACTATTATCTGCTTTAAATGAATTTAAGTTAGATTCTGGTGAAATTATAACTTATGAACATAAAGAAAGATTAGAACTAAATGGAAAAGTTATAGAAATGATTCCTATATATGAATGGTTATTAAAATAAAAGAATACCTTACATTTTATGTTAATTCCAAAGCATATCTTTTTAATGATAATTATACTTTAATTATATATAAATTATAGTGTGTGGTAATTATGAATAAAATTATAGATTTCCCAAAATTAGAGTCACCATTTTTAAGAGAAACAATTAATGATAGATATATCTTAGTTCCTAAACTAGTTTCTAACTTTAAATGGATATTTGATAAAACTAAAGTACTAGCTTCAGAAAAAATAGATGGAACTAATGTATCAATAATTATAGAAAAAGGAAAGATAATAGATATATATAATAGAAAAAATAAAATAGAAATCTTAAGTAATAAAAAATATTATAGATTTATTGATGGTGTTAATTATTCACTTTATAAAGAATTATTTAGAACTAATAGATCTGGTCAATTTTTTGGTGAATTAATAGGCCCTGCAATTCAAAAAAATCCTTATAATGAAGATAGAAATATCTGGGTACCTTTTTCTTATTTAAAAGAAAAATGCTATTATAAATTTTGGGTTAAATTTATTGAAGAAGAAATTGAAAATAAGGATTTAAAAGATAAAGAAATATTTGAAAAAATTAGTGATATTTTTAAAAATCTGTGGAGTGTTTATTATAGACGAAAAACTGGTGAAAAAATATTTGCAGAAGGTATAGTATTTTATAATAAAGAAACTGGAGAAATGTGTAAATTAAGAAGAGATATGTTTTCTTGGTATAAGGGAGATGCGCATAACTTTTATAAGACAGAATCAATTTAAGGTTGCTTTTTTAATATTTATATAAGAATTATGTTAAATTTTTAACTGTAAATGTCTATACTGTCTTAAAAGATATAAAATAAACTTATATAATACTTTTCTTACAATAATATATAACAAAAGCTAATTCTATTTAGTTTTATATTTATAAGGAGTTGAAATAATATGAATGTTAATATGAATGATTGGATAGCAGTTGAATATTCAGGTAAATTTGAAGATGGTAAGGTATTTGATTCAAATATAGGTAAAGACCCTCTTAAACTTAAAGTTGGTGCAAAAATGGTTGTTCCTGGATTTGAAAATGCTATTATTAGTATGGATGAAGGTGAAGAAAAAGAAGTAGTTATTACACCAGAACAAGGATATGGTCCTAAAAATGAAGAACCTGTTGAATTATCAAAAGCTTCTTTCCAAGATACATCTGTTTTAGAAGTTGGAAAAGAACTACAAATGATGACAAATATGGGTCCATTACTAGTAAATGTTCTTGAAGTTAATGATGATAAAATTAAAGTATTATTAAATCACCCATTAGCAGGAAAAACTTTACATTTTAAAATAAAAGTTGTAAAAATCTTAGATGAAGAAGAAGCAAAGGTTGAAGATAAAAAACTAGAAGACGGTATTAAGCAAATGCAAGAGCAAATGGCAAAAGCACAAGAAGCTCAAGCTAATTCTGATGTTTGTGGATGTGGTGCTGATCACTCAGAAGAGTGTTCAGATGATAAATGTGATAATAAAAGCTGCGATTGTGAAACTAAAGAATAGTTTCTAATCTTTAATTTTTTTTAAAATGTGTTAATTTATGAAAGTATATGTTTGTTACCATCTTATGAGAGATAAAAGATCTGTTGATATTGATTTAGTTACTAGTTCTAAGGAAAAAGCAGATCAATGGTTTAAAGATAATGATAGATATCTTTGGAGTCATGCAAAAGTAGTTGAAAAAGAAGTTAAATAATTATTTTATTTCTTATAATTAACAACTTTTTTCTTAAAACCCTCTTTATTTATAACTATTTGTATCCTATAGTATATATTATATCTAGATAAATTCTAGAAAAAAAAGGAGGACGAACTTATGTTGGATATAAAATATATTAGAGAACATCTAGATGAAGTAAAAGAAAACTTAAAAAAGAAGTTTCAGGAGCATAAGGCGTCGTCTGTAGATAAATTAATTGAATTAGATAGTAATTATAGAGATCTAATTAAAGATACTAATAATCTTAAACAACAAAGAAACAAAATTACAGAAGAAATCAAAATAAAGAAAACAAAAAATGAAGATACAAAAGATCTAATCAAACAAGCACAAGAACTACCTAACAAAATAAAAGAACTAGATAATAAACAAAAACAACTAAAAGAAGATATTTGGAAAATACAAATAACAATTCCTAATATTATTAGTCCAGAAACACCAATTGGAAAAGATGAATCTGAAAATAAAGAACTAAAAAGATTCTCTGAACCTAAAGAGTATGATTTTGAACTAAAAGGTCATGCTGAGTTAGCTGAACAACTAGGAATAGTAGATTTTGAATCTTCAAGAAATGTTTCTGGTAAAGGTTTTTATTTTCTTAAAGGTGACTTAGCTTTACTAAATCAAGCATTAATTAGATATGCTCAAGATTATATGTATAAAAAAGGACATATGTGTATAGTACCACCTTTAATGATAAATAGAGATGCATGTAATATTGTTTCCTATGATGACTTTAAAGAATCTATATTCAAACTAGAAAATAAAGATCTTCATTTAGTTGCATCTTCTGAGTTATCTTTAATTAATATGTTTAAAGATACAATTATTGATGATACTAAAATGCCAATTAAATTATTTGCATTTTCTCCATGTTTCAGACAAGAGATTGGTTCTCATGGAGTAGATGAAAGAGGTTTATTTAGAGTTCATCAGTTTGATAAGGTAGAACAAATAATAATTTGTAAACCTGAAGACTCTAGAAAATACTTTGAAGAAATCCTAAAAAACCAAACAGAAATGCTAGTAGAACTAGGATTTACATTAAGATATCTTGAAATCTGTACTGGTGACCTAGGAGACATGAAAGATAGAATGATAGATCTTGAAGTTTGGGGTCCTAAGAGAAAGGGTTGGATTGAACTTGGTTCATGTTCAAATCTAAATAATGCTCAATCTCTAAAACTAAATATTAAAGCAAAAACTAAGCAAGGGGATAAGTACATTCCACACACATTAAACAATACAGCATTATCCACAACAAGAACATTGGTTGCAATTTTAGAGAACTTCCAAACAAAAGAAGGAACTATTAAGATTCCAAAAGTTTTAGTGCCATATATGTATGGTAAAACAGAAATTAAGAAGAATACCTCATTCTTCTAGTTTTTTTCTTTTTTCCTACTTTTTATAAATATTTCTATTTCTAATATTTGTATGTCTTCATTTAAAGATTATTTAAATATTATTGTTAAGTATAGACAAGTATTCTAGTTCTAAGTATAGCCATCGGCAGGTTTAATTTTTTAACATCTAACATCAAATTTTAAAACTTAAAAGGTGATTATATGGCTATGCCACATATTATTTTCAAAAGAAAATGTATTGATAGAATTAAAGGTTTAACAGGAAAAGAAAAAATAAATAAAATAAATGAGATTATAACAGAACTGCCTAAGTTTAAATCAGGTCCCTATGCAGATATAGAAAAATATCTAAAAAATGAAATATCTGTAACAAAAACAAGATCAAGTGTACAAAACAAAGATATGTTTGCAATTAAGAAGCAAGGAGACCTACAAGTGGTGTTTGTAGGAATGCCATCAGTAGGAAAAAGCTCATTGGTTGCAAAACTAAGTAATAAGGATATAAAGATAGGTTCCTATGATTTCACTACAGTTAGACCAGATGCAGCAACTATTAATTATAGAGGTTTACATTTACAGTTAGTAGACTTACCTGGATTAATAGAAGAAGCATCAACTGGAAAAGGACTTGGTAAGAGAGTAATATCAGCTATGCATAATGCAGATGTATATGTTTATGTGTGTGATATTACTAAACCATTATCAGATGCTAAAGCAATTCTGTTAGAACTACAAAAATCAAATATTAACTTTGAGAATAAGTTAATTCTTGCAGTTAATAAAATAGATCTAGTAGATAAACAAATAGATGTGAAATCAGAGTTTAATATGCCAAACATACCAGTATTGTATGTTTCAGTTAATAGTAACACTAATCTAGAACAAATAAAGCAAGAGATATATAAAAAATCAGGGTTTATTACAGTTACCTCAGCTAAAGATAATTCATTAATTCCACTTAGAAAAGATAGGTGTTCAGTTAAAGATTTGTGCCTTAAGATACATAAAGACCTAGAAGAAAAGTTCAAATTTGCACAAGTTAGTGGTAATTCAGTTAAGTTCAATAACCAAAAAGTTGGTATAAATCATATACTAGAAGAAGGAGATATTGTAGAAATATCTACAAATCTCTGATTTTTTCTTTTTTTTAAATTAAAAACATATATTTAAATAAATTATCATAATATATATTAATATATTAGCTCCCTGTCATTGTGCTTGCACAACGACAGGCGTATTATTGTAATTACTAATATCTAATTTTTATTAAATTTATATACTTTTATAAAATTACTTTTATTTAAATATATTTAGGTATATATATATGTGATTATAGAGTAAATTTATGCTTAATATTGCAAAATCAGAAATAAAAAATGTATTTTTAGAAAATAATATAGAAATATCTAAGATTATACTATTTGGTAGTAGGGTTAAAAATCAAGCAAAAGTTGATAGTGATTGGGACTTTTTAGTTATAACTAAAGATAATATTAATATAGATATTAAAGATAAAATTATATCAGATATACAAAGAAATCTTGCAAAAAACAAACTATTTTGTGATATAATTATTAGATCTAGTAAAAGGTATAATATTCTTAAGTATATAACTGGAGATATATCCTATTATATTAATAAAGAAGGTGTTGTAATTTAGTGCAAAACATATATTTAAATAGCTTACCACTATATATATAAGTATATTAACTCCCTGTCATTGTGCTTGCACAACGACAGGATATTTTTGTGGTATTATGGCAGATTCTAGAATAATGGTGTTTATAGATGGTAGTAACTTTTATTATTCTTTAAAAAAATCTTTTTCTACTTCTAAAATTGATTTTCAAAGGTTTATTAATTTTTTATCTAATGACTATAATTTGGTAAACATATTATATTATAATGCACCATTAAATAGTAAAGATAATGCTGAGGAATATAAGAAACAACAAAGATTTTTTGAATATTTAAAAAAAATACCAAAATTAAATATATATTTAGGTAGATTAGAAAAAAGACCAAATAATCATAAAACTGAAAAAGGTGTAGATGTAAAATTAGCCATAGATTTGTTAATTAATGCTTATAATAATAATTATGATATAGCAATATTAATTTCAAATGATGCTGACTTTATTCCTGCTATAGAAGAGGTTCAAAAATTAAATAAAAAAGTATATTATATTGGATTCCCAAAAATGAAATCATATCATTTAAAAAAGATTTGTGATAAAACAATTAAAATAAATGATATAGATAATTTTATTAAAAAATAATAATAAGGGTAAAGAATGCAAATAAAAGAATTAATTATAAAAAACTTTAAATCCTTTGATTTTATAAAAATGCCATTTAGTAAAGGATTACATGTTGTGGTTGGACCTAATGGTTCAGGAAAAAGCAACATAATAGATGCCTTACTATTTGTTTTTGGAGCTACTTCTTTAAAAAAACTAAGAGTAGATAAACTATCAAATCTTATAAATCACCATAGTAAATCAAAAACTGCTAAAGTAAGATGTGTTCTTGATAATAATGGTGAAGAAATTGAAATTTCAAGAGAAATTGATAAAGATGGTAAATCTATTTTCTCATTAAATGGAAAAAGAAAAGCATTACATGAAATTATATCTTATCTAAATGATCTTGGAATAGATACTGGTGGGTATAACACAGTTCAACAGGGAGATGTTACTAGAATTGTAGGATTGAACCCAGAAGAAAGAAGAGGAATTATTGATGATATTTCAGGAATATCTTTATTTGATGCTAGAAAAAAAGAAGCAGAAATTAATCTTAAGAAAGTAAAAGAAAGACTAGATAAAGTAACAATTGCACTAAATGAAAGAAAACCATATGTTGAACAATTAAAAGATGAAAAAGAAAATGCAATTAAATATAAAGAATTAGAAACACAAGAGAGTAATTTAAATTATAATCTTTATAAAAAACAAATTGATTATTATTATCAAGAAATAAACGGATCAGCTAAAGAAGTTCAAGAAAAAGAAGAAAAAGTAAATAATATAATATATGAAAAGAAGAAATCAGAACATAAGCTTAAAGAACTAGAAGATAAGTTAGAGTTTGTTAATTCTGAATTAATATCTCATTCAGAAAAAGTACAATCAACAATTGGTAAACAATACTCAGAACTAAATGCTAGTAAGGAGATTGTACAGAATAATATTAATATTAATACAGATAATTTTAATTATTTAAATTCAGAGAATGAAAAAGCATCAGAAGTATTATCTATTAATAAGAAAGAAATTAAAGATGTTCAAGGAATTATTAAAAATCTAAAAGATAAACTAAGTTCTAGAAATAAAATTAGAGATGATTTTAGAATTAAACTTACTAAAAACCAAAAAGAATATGAACAAGTTAAAGCAATGCAAGAAGAACTATATACCCAATTATCAGATTATAATAAAGAGTTAGTAAACAAACAGGATCTTTATTTTGAAAAGAAAAATAGAATTAATGCTTATAATTTACAGAAAGAAGCTCTAGAGAACCAAGATAAAGAAGCTAACCAACAACTAGAGTCTTTAACATCTAAAAATAAAGAACTAGATAGAGCTATATTAACTTTAGAAAAGAAACTAAAAGATATAGAATCTAAACTATACTCTAAACAAAAAGAACTAACTAAAAATAAAGAAAATAAAGAAGATCTTGATAATAAAGTAAATGAAATTAAAATAAAATTAGTTGGATTAAAGAAAGACCTATCCTTATCTGAAAATATTAAAAATAAAAAGAAAGAAATTAAACAAATACTAAGTAAATTTAAATCCTTTGTTGGGTTCTTAGATGATGTGGTGTCTTTAGATTCATCCCAAAAAGCCTATTTTTCTTCATATGTTGTTCTGAAGGATGATTCAGATGTCCAACAAATTATGAAAAAGGTTAATTATAATATATCTTTTGTGGTTCTTTCTGTATTAAAAGTATCTAAGTCTGAGTTAACTAAGTATTTCACAAAAAGCTTCCCTATAACAAAAACTAAACTAAAAATTAGTGATTTCTATTTTGATGGTTTTTGTTTTAAGAAATTAATATTTAAAGATTCAAAGAAATTAGAAAAAGACATTTTATCTTTAGAAAAAGAACAATCTTCATTATTATTTAAATTAGAAGCATTAAGTGATAAAGAGAATAAGTTGGTTAAAGATATTGATTTATTAGAATCAGAAGTTAATAATATAAAAGTTAACTTAAACACTAGTGTTGAGATTAGAAAAGATGTGCTTCAAAAACTAGAAAGTATAAATATTCAAACAAACCAAGTGACTTTAAAGAAGATTACATCAAATGTTGGACAGTTAAACCAAGAACTTGTTAAACTAGATAAAGAGATTAAACAAAACTCAAAAAGTAAAGAAGGATTAGAGGCAAGATTAAAGAAAGTTAACTTAGGTTCTCACAATACATTAAGAGATGAGTTTGATGATATTGTTTCTGAGATAAACACACTGGAACAAGCATTAATTAGTAAATCTTCTGAAGATAGGATTCTTTTTGAGAAAATTGAAAGTAAATCTAGTTATATTAATAATAATAATACAAAAGTTAAAGATCTAAATAAAAGATTAACAGCATTAAATGATCAAAAAATAATTGTTGATAACAAACTATTAAGAATAAATAAAAATATTAAAGACGAAGACTCAAAGAAAACTAATTTATTTAAACAAAAATCTGAAATTAATTTAAAAATTAATGATATTTCACAAAATATGCATACCTATGATTCTGATATTAATAATATTAATATGTCAATGAATAATGCTAAGATTATGATCTCAACTAATCAAAGTAAGATTGTACAAATTGAACAAAACCTTAAGTTTTTAGATATTAAAGAAAAGGAAGTTACAATATTAGAGTTATTAATTGAAGAAATGAACTCTGAATTAAGAAAAGTAAGAAGAGAAAAGAACTCATTAGGAAATATTAATTTCAATGCTATTGATTCCTATGATAAGCTAGCAAAAGAATATGATGAAATACTATCTAAGTGTGAGATTCTTGAGAAAGAGAAAGAACAAGTATTATCTATGCTAAATGAAATTAATATGAAGAAACAAACAGTGTTTATGGATTGTTTTAATAAGATTAATAAGGAATTTAAAAATAATGTTAAAAGTATGTCTACACTACTATCTGGTGAGCTGGAGCTAGTAGGTGAGGATGCTCTAACCTCTAAACTAATGATAAATCTAACTAAAAACAATAAAACTAAAGAATTAGATATTATGTCAGGTGGAGAAAAAACAATAACTGCTTTAGCCTTCATTTTCTCACTACATACATACAAAAATGCACCTTTTTACATCTTAGATGAGGTGGATGCTGCATTAGATGACTATAATTCACTAAGTCTTCTTAATTTTATTAAAATTTTATCAAAAGTAACAACTATTCTTTCAATATCTCATAATTCAACAGTTGTTGCTGGTGCTGATCAGATAATTGGTGTGACTTTGAAGGAGCATACCTCAGTAATTGGTTTAAATTTAACTTAATTATACATAATTATTAGTTGTACTCTTTCTAATTACTACTATTTAAACCTTTTGGTAGACTTTGTCCACTAACAAGCTTTATAAACCTAATTCTTCCTAATATATTTAATAAATAATCTTAATAAGTTAATAAGTTAATTAATAAAAAAGATATTTAGGAGATTGGAAGATTATGAATAGGATTTTAGTTTCAAATGCAAAAATGTATTTAGTTTTTGTTATTGCTACTGTAATGATAGCTACTATATTTTCTAGTTATATCTCTGCCTATGGTTCTGAGCTAAATATTCCAAATGTAATTAATATTTTTGATAAGGAAGTAGATGCAAGTATATATTTAAAGAACAACACAACTTCAGAAAAAGTATATTCATTAAAAGTACACACTTCCCCTTTTCTGTCTGAACTACAAGAAGATTCATTTACTTTAAGCCCAAGTGAATCAAAAACACTAAAACTAACAATTAAACCAATTCAAAACACATTAAAAACAGAATATAAAGCTTCAATTGAATTAATATCAGGAAGTACAAGAAGTGTGCATCCTTTTACAATTACTCAATATGAAAATAAAATATGTGAATTAGAAGTAAATAAAGAAATATCCTATAATTCAAATATTGATAAATATTTATTAAATTTAAATATTAAGAATAACACAAATATACAACAAGAAATTATTCTTAAACAATTAATTAATGCTGAAAACTTTAAGGAAAGAAGTTTAGTTATTGATTCTAACTCAGAAGAACAAGTTAATTATTTAGTTACAACTAAAGAAAATACTTTAACTTTGGAATATATTTGTAACCAAATATCTATTAAGGAAGATATTGATGTTCCTAAGAAAATAAAAGATGGAATTAATCTATCTGGTTACTTTTCATTTATTAGTATTAGTAGTATTCTAAATTCTTTAGCTTTCCAAATAATTCTTGTATTAGTATTAATTATATTAATACTATCTTTTGCTACTAGATATATAAAATATCTATATAGTAAACAAAAATAAATTATGCTTAAAAGGAATGTGATTGATTATGAGAAATATAAGAAGTAATTTTTATTTAGTAATTGGTGTTTTGTTAATTGTCTTAGTTTTATTTACTACTGGTATTGTTGCAAACCCAATTGATGCTGTAGACTTAGATTTTGAAAAAGATTATTACTCAGCAATTCAAAATGAACCATTAAAGGTTTCATTTGTAATTAGTAATAATAATGAAGACCAAGTTCAATTATTAGTTTATGCAGAATGTGATGATGAAGAGCTAGAGTGTGAGTACTCAGAGACATTTAATATGGTTGGTTTATCAGACATAACAACATCACTAATAGTTGTGCCAATTGATGATGGTTCAACAAATCTTAAGCTTTATGTTAAAGATATGCTAACAGATGAAGAAAAATACTTTAATATTGAAATCAACTCAGATGAAGACCCTGAAGATGGTAAATTTGATGTGGATTTGTCTTCAAGATCATTCTGTAAAGGTGAATCTACTCTGGAGTATATTTACATAGATGATGTTTATGCATCAGATACATATAACCTATCACTTTCAAGTAATGTAATTCATGCAACTTTAAAAGAATCAAATCCATTTTACTTAAATGGAAATGATAATGAAATTCCTTTTTTAGTTGAAGTTCCTAATAACACACAAGTTGGTTCCTATGATTTAATTCTAAGTATCTATAATGATGATGTGTATTCATCTAAGTTATTTAGAATTGGTGTAAGTGAGTGTAATGGCTTAGCTGATCCTGACTTTTTTGTAAGTGGTTCAATCACTACAACATATGCTCTTGATAAGGAAGACCCATTAACTTTAATATATACTATGAAGAATATCTCTAATATTACTAAAGACTTCTTTATATCTGCTGAACAGGAAGAAAATATATTAAAAACCACATTATCTAATAAACAAATTAAGTTATTACCAGGTGAATCAAAACAAATTGAACTAACTGTTCTTGCAAATGAAGATATTAAGGCTGGTGATTACATAGTGGATTTATCCTTCTTTGATGAACAAACAGTTAAATTAAAAAGATTAAAGTTCCAAGTACAACCAGCATATAATCTTAATACTAGATTATTACAAAACTCAATTGCTCTAAATATTGGTCATAACTCAGAACTACAATTAGTTATTGAGAACAATGGTGATATTTCAGAAAAAGTAAATGTTGATTTTGTGCTAACAAATGATATACAATTAAACTCAACCTCAAACACAATAAACATTAATGCACATTCAATAAGAGTTATTAACTTCACAGTTTCTGCTGGAGCTAATACTATTGTAAAAACTAGTGAAATTCAATTAATTCTAACAAGCGAAGATAGTGACTACTATGAGAAGCTAGTTACAAATGTTGTTGCTTTTAAAAGTAAGAAAATACTAAACATTAGTTTTTTATCTTACCCTGAAGAAGTTTCAGTTGATTTAAAGAGCTCAAAGGATTTCTCACTAGAGATTTATAATAATGATGCAGAGAATGTTACAATTAATAGGATTGAGATTCTAGGAATACCAGATGGTGTATCTTACACTTTACCAGTTAATACAACTATTGTTTCAAATAACTCAAAAGTAGTTACAGGAACATTAATAGTTGATGAGATAGAACCTCAAGAGATAAATGCAAGCATGGTATTATATGCAAGCAATGGTGCTGTTCTTACAAAACCATTAACTATTAAGGTACTAGATATCCAAGAGGAATTTGAAAAAGACAAAATTATACCAATAACTGGTTTTTTCACAGTTGGTAACTCAATATTAGTTGGTATTATTGTTTTATGTGTGATATTAATTCTTTTATATGTTACAGGAACAATCTCACATAGAAATAAATTCCCTAAAGGAACTCCACATGAATCAAAAACTAGAATTATTCAAGCAAAATTAGTTTCAAAAGTAAAGTAGTTTCTACTTTACTTTCTTTGATTTATTTCTTCTACTTTTTGATTTAGAATTTGCATATTTTTATTCATTTTTTCTATATTCTGGTCAATTACTGCAATAAACTGTTTTTTGAATCTATCAACTTCTTTAATTTTCTCATCAATTATGTCTACAGCCATTGCTTCTTTTTCTAGTTTCTTTTCAAATTGATTAATTTCTTTCATTTTTAATTTGAATTCTTGGGATATTGATGATTCATATATTTTTAATGATTGGCTTATCTTTTCATCAATTGATGATAATAGATGTTCCTCAAATACCTTTAATTCTGCTAATTTATCATCAAGTTTTTTAGGGTCTGTTTTGTTTGCAATTTCTTCTCTAACTTTCTTAAGTTCATCAAGTTCTTTTTGAATTTCTAGTTTCATAGCACCTTTAGCTTTGTTTAGGAATTCAATTTTTACTGTCTCAAATCTTTCATCATATCTATTTGCAAGTGTTTGCTTAAAATTATCTAGTTCTTGGATTTTATCATATAACTTCTTAGGGTCAATTTGGCTTTTAAGTTTATTACCAAAATCATTTATTTTCTTAAGTTCTTTATCAATACTTTGTTGTGTGTTTTTTACAAGTCCTTGAGTTATTCTTGACTGTAGCGCTAGTGTGTTGTTTATTTCTTTAATTTTATCATTTAGTTTTATTGTGATGGTAGATATAATTTTAGAAATATTACTTTCTGTGTTTGCAACAATCATATCTGTTTGTTTTTTAGTTTCATCAATATTATGTAATATTTCATTATTTCTTTCTTCTAGTTTTGTAGTTAGTTCAACTAGTTTCTTTTTATCTTCTTCAATTGTATTTATTTTTGTATTTATTTTTGCTTCTGTTATTTTAAATTTAGTTAACTCTGTAATTATTTTTACATTTTGTTTAGCAACCTTATCTTTAATAGCATTATCTATTTTACTAATAATTAGTTGTTGGCTTGATTCTTGTATACTATTTACTTTTTTAAGTTCGCTTTCAACTTTAGCTTTTATATATTCTTCAAAGTTCTGTTGTTTTTTGTCTAGCTCATTAAGTTTAGCATTAATTGTGGTTATTGTTCCTGTTTTCCAAAAGTCACTATTTGTTTCATTATCTGGTGTATCAAAAGATGTGCTTTCTTTAGGTTTAATATCTGTTTCTAAGTCTAAAGAATTAATTTGGTCTTTACTTGATTTATTAAGTTTATCCATTTCTAATCCATCAGTTATATCAAAGTCCTTCTCTATGATTGTTTTTTCTTCAATTTTATTTTCAGGAAGTTTTTGATTACTTTCAAAGAACTCATCTGGTATTTCACTAGATGTTGGTTCAATTTCTTCTTTTTCAAGATCTTTAATTTCTTCAATTTTTTCTACTTTTTTATCTCCATCTTTGGATTTATTAATAAGTTCTTTACTGTTTTCTTTAGATAGACCCATTTTCACTAAATTTTCTACAATTTCATTTTCAGGCATTCCTAAGCTTTGTAGCTTTTTAATATTTTCAATAACTCTATCATCAGCTAACATAATTACACTCTAGATTTAATTTTTTTATTAATTTCTTTAAATACTTCATTAGTATTTCTTGCACCATTTATTTTAATAAGTCTCTTTTTATAATAATTAATTAATGGTTTTGTTTCTTTAAAATAAATCTCTAATCTTTTTTTAATAATATTTGGTTTGTCATCATCCCTTTTTCTTAGTAACATCCTTTTTACACATATATTCTTTGGAACATCAACATATATTACATCTACTAGCTTATGTTTGTTAGAATATATAAAATAATCCAGAACATGTGCTTGTTCTATTTCTCTTGGGAAACCATCAATTATTATTTTGTTCTTTTTAGTTAGATTAATTTTTTTAAATAATAAGTCACAGGTTACTTCAAAAGGTACCAATATGCCTTTAGACATTTTAGTTTTAATTTCTTTGCCTAGTTTGGTTTTCTTCTTAGCTTCTTTTCTTAAAATATTACTTTCAATAATATCAATATAATTATATTTCTTAGCCAATAGCTTAGCTTGTGTGCTTTTTCCACTTCCCTGTGGACCTAACATTATAATTATGTCTTTCATGCTAGTCAATCTATTTTAAATTATTTAGGTACAATATATATTATACTACTAAAATAGTTGTATATACAATTTATAAATGTTTTTTTTAGAGATATATTAGTATTTATGGAAAATAGACCGGTAGCATAGTCTGGATAATGCACATGCCTCCTAAGCATGGGATCGTGGGTTCAAATCCCACCCGGTCTGCTATAGTATATAATTAGATTTAAGGTCCATTAGTTGTTCTTCTTCTGAATTTGCCTTGTTTAGATAAAAGGGCTTGAAGAGCAGTTTCTATTTCTTTAATTTCTCTTTCTTTCTTTTTAGATGCTTTCTTTTTTGCAAGTTCAATAAGTTCTGCTTTATATTTCTCAATTTCTGTATTAATTCTATTAATATCTTTAGCTGCAAGCTTTACATTTTTCCTATCTCGTATCTGTTTTATTTGTTTAAAAGCCCAGGGATTTTTTAATCCTTTCATATTTTATATTAAATTAGTATATATTTAAAAACCTGTTTAATTTAAAAAAATAAAGTTATATTATTGAAATTAAACCTAAAAATAAGAAATAACTTTGATATTTATCTTTTCTTACAATATAATAAATATTTATAAATACTTACTACTTCTTATATAGTATATGAGTTACTTTTGGAATTATAAAAATGTTGTAAAAACAACAGGTCAAGTAATATTTTACAGTAGTTTTACATTCCTTTTACCTATAATTCTATCTCTTTTTTTTAAGGAAGGAATTGCAGTAACAAATATTTATATTTTAGTATTTCTTCTAACTTTCTTAGTTGGAGGACTAATGCATAGATTTACTAGAAGTAAAACTATATTTGGAGTAACAATTGCACAATCATTAATAATTGTTTGTTTAGTTTGGGTGATATATACTTTTTTTGCATCCTTACCATTCCATTTTCTAACAACTTTTAACTTTTTAGATGCATATTTTGAATCTATGTCTTCATTAACCACTACTGGTTTAAGTCTTTATGATACTGTTCCTGTTCTTAAGAGTTTAGTAATCTGGAGATCTTTTTTATCATGGATTGGTGGTCTTGGAATAATTGTCTTAGCATATTTTGGACTAACAAGAGGTTTACTATCATCATCAACTAAGTTAGTAAAAGCAGAAGGACATGAAAGACTAAGACCAAGTATTAAAGAAACAATAAAGGATATGTGGTTAATTTATTTGATATTAACAGCAATTGGTATTATCCTATTATTTGTGTTTGGTATGTCTTTGTTTGATGCTTTTAATTATTCTATGTCTGCAATTTCAACAACTGGCTCACAATCAAATGCAGCCACTTTAGCATCAATTGGAACGCCCCTAATTAATCTAGTATTAATAATAATTATGATTCTTGGAGCCACATCATTTATCTTGCACTATATGCTCTACAAAAGAAGGTCTTTCTTAGTTTATTTAAAAGATAAACAATTTTTGTTTATGTTATTAATTATATTTATTGCATTTATTTTAATTTTTATAAAACTAGGAAGTGAATATAATATTATGACAATTATATTAAATGTGGTGAGCATTATTACCTGTGGTGGGTTTACAACTATTGCGCCTGCGCAGTTGTTAGGCTTCGCTCCGTTTGTTTTCTTATTATTTTTAATTTTAATGTTTGTTGGTGGGTCTACTAACTCCACAACTGGTGGTATTAAGATTGATAGACTTATTTTATTTATAAAATCAATATTTTGGAAAATAAAACAAACAACTTTACCAAAAATTGCATATTTCTCAAAAAAGTATAATAATAGGATAATTGATGATTCAGTCATAAAATCCATATACTTTTTAATATTAGTGTATTTCTTATTTATAATACTAGGAATACTAGTGCTTACATTTAATGGCTATGCTGTAAATGAAAGTGCCTTTGAGGTAGTATCTGCTCAAAGCAATGTTGGCTTAACAATTGGTATTACTGATCAAGCAATGCCAGCAACAGCTAAGTTAATGTTAATAATTAATATGTGGGTAGGCAGATTAGAAATAATTCCTATTCTTTCGGTTTTAGGAATAATATTTAGTAGAAAATATCGTGTTTAGATTTATAGGAGTGTGAATAAAAATGTATATTATTGTAGTTGGAGTTGGTAATTTAGGTTATTATGTTACTCAAATATTATCATCTGAAAATCATGATGTAGTTGTTATTGATAAGGATGAAGAAAAATGTGAAAAAGCAGCAAATGAGTTAGATGTTCTAACAATACATGGAAATGCAACTGAATTATCTGTTCTTCAGAAAGCAGGAATTGAAGATGCAGATGTTATAATTTGTTTAACAGAGCTTGATGAGACTAACTTAGTGGTTGGTTTAATATCTAAGGAACTAGGTGTAAAAACAGTTGCTGCGTCTTTAAGTAAAGTACATTATCAAGGAGAAGTTCTTAAGAAGTTAGGTATTGATCTGGTTATTCATCCAGAAGCTGCAGCTGCTGGTTATATATCCCAATTAATAACCTCACCAGATGTTCTTGAGTTATCTTTCTTTTCAAAAGGTGATGCTGAGATTGTTGAGTTAACAATTGATGATAAATCTAAGTATATTGGTAAACCAGTTTCTGAGTTTAATAAACATATTCCAGGGGAAACAAATATAATTGGAATTTATAAGAAAAACAAATTTTTATTACCAACCATAAATACCAAATTAGATAAAGGAGATAAGTTACTAATTATTTCAAAGAAAAGCAAAGTATCAAGTGTAAGAAAGCTTAAATAGTTTTCTTACTTATTTAATCTCCAGTATAGTATAATAGCAGGAATTAGTATAATACCAGATAAACTAATTGTTAGTCTTAGGCCTATTGTGTCTGCTATAAATCCAACCAGTGGGAAAACAATTATATAGGCTAATGATATAATCATTGATTCAATTGATGTGGTTGTTGCTCTTATTTTTGATGGTATTTGTTTTTGCATAAAATGTGCATGTATTGGCCAAAACATCTGACCAATAAATAAAGTTAATGCTAAAATAATTGCAGCAATTATATAGTTGTTAATAAATAAAACACTTAGTAATATTAATATTGTGAATATTCTTAAAATAGCTAATTGTCTTGATTCTTTTTTAATTAGTCTACCTAGTGGTTTAATTAGGAATGGTGATAGTATACCAGCAACACCCATTATTGTAAATACAAAACCATAAATATATTCACTAATACCTAGTTCTTTTAAAAAAGGCTGCCAAACAATTGATGGACCAGCAAAAGTACTCCATACAATTACTATAAATAAACAAATAAATAATATTTTCATAATATGATGTTTTATTGAAAATTTAATTGCTTTCTTACTTTGGGATAAAATACTTTCCTTAATTTTTGTTTTATTCTTTATTCTATGTTCTTTTGTAATTATTAAAGGTATTACTGCAAGTACTAGAGCCAAACAAGTAGCCAACCATATAATATTTAGTCCAAATAATTTAACTAGAAGTGCACCTACTAATCCTGCAATTATCCAACCAAGATTACCTATACTTGTTCTTTTAATAAAATATTCTTTAATTAAATTATTTTTTTTCTTATATTTTAAGTTATCAATTATCCAAGCCTCATATGCTCCTGACATTAATGTTTCTGTAACTCCAATTAAAAAGAATAGTATTAATACAAAATAGAAGTTAGTAGTAAAATATATACATAATATTACTATTGCTTGAGAGAGGTGTCCTAATATTACAGACTTTTTTCTACCAAAAAGATCAGCTATTGCACCAGTTGGTATTTCAAATAATAAACTACCAATACCCTGTGCTGATATTAATAATCCAATTTGAAATAAATTAAATCCAATACTTAAAAAATAGAATGCTAAAAACACCATCATTAGTGCTAATGCTCTAATTATTAAGGTGTTAAGATAGAACTTACCTAAGTATTTAAGCTCATTTTTTTCAAATACCTTTGAAAGCAATCTCATTTCTTTTCACCAAAATGAACACAGAAAGTAGTTCTATAGACTCTTTGTCCATCTTTGTCAACACCAACTAATGTCTTAGATGTGTTGTATCTTACTGCATATTTTTGTTTCATTAAATGTTGAACGATGTTATATGTTAACTTAATATTATCTAAATATAGATCATGTCCTGTTTTTTGTTTAAACTCTTTAACAATATGTAGGTTAGCAGATGGTTTTGTACTTCTTGTATTTAATTGCTCACTAATCTTCTCAATTTCTGTAATATGCTTTTCAAGTAAAAGTTCATTAAGTTGTTTAGTATCATATCTTAATTGTATAATTGTGGTGTAATAGCTACCAGCAATTCTAGAACATACTATACAAGTATCTTTTTTAATAACTACTGGAACTTCTTTAGTTAAAGTTTTAAGTTTGTTTCCAATAAGTGCCACAACTGTTATATCTGCTGAGTATTTCCTATTCTTAAAATCTAAATTAAGTTTAACTTCTGTTTTTGGTTGTTTAAGATCTTTTACTTTTATACTTTTTTTAATAACAGCTTCAATTTCATCAAAGTTATTAAACCACCTATGTGTGTATTTAATTTTTCCACATTTAACACACATTGTGATTTCTATGTCTGGAACTATAATTATATCATTATCTTTTAAATAACAATCAATACAGAAATTATTAATAATTTCATCTTCAGTAACTTCTTTTCCACATTTTGGACAAAATCTTTTCATATTTAATCTTAAAGAGTAATAGTATCTCCAACTTTAGGTGCTTCTGTTTCATAACCTTCGTCTTTTAGTTCTTTTCTAAATTTAGTAATTGCATCTGGGTCACCATGTATACAGATTACTTTTTTAGGATTTACTAAATTAACTAACTCAATTAATTCACCTTGGTCTGGGTGAGCAGATAAACTATTATGCTTAATTTCACATAGTGGTTCAAACAATTCATCATCAATAAACATCTTTCCAGTTGTGTGAAGTCTATGACCATTAGTTCCTTCAACTTGATAACCAGTTGTCATAAGAAGATTATTTTTATTATCACCATATTGTTTTAGATAGAACATAATTGGTCCGCCTTCAAGCATACCAGCAGTTGTGATTATTACTTTTGGTGAGCTATCTTTTGCCATTTCTTTTCTCATTCTATGGTTAGTAACTAACTCTACACTATTAACTGCTTTCTTAAATTCTCTATGGTCTTTAAAATATTCAGGGTATTCTAAGAATATTCTAGTTGCTTTAGTTCCCATTCCATCAACATAGATTGGAGCTTTTATATTATTCTTATAAAGTAAGGCAATTAGTTCTTGTGATCTCTCAATTGCAAAAGCTGCAAGCATTACAATACCTTTTCTATTAAGAGTAGCTTTCACTGCATCAATAACTTCTTTTTCAACTTGTTCTCTTGGTTTATGGTCTGCATCACCATAGGTGCTTTCAATTATTAGATAATCTACTTCTGGTAGATCATTATCATACCCATTAAATAAAGAGCTTCTTGTATTTCTAAAGTCACCAGTGTACATTATTTTTTTATTATCCATTTCTAGAACACTAATTGTGCTTCCAACTATATGCCCAGCATCATAAAATGTTAATTTTGAGTTATCAGTAATTTCTACAGTTTGTTTTAAATCTAAATAGAAAGCAGATTTATTTGCCTCAATCATATGATCTCTATAATAAGGAGGATCTCTTCTTTCAAACCTTGCAATCTTAAGAGTATCTTTCCATAGTAGGTTAGATAGATCTAAAGTACCTTCAGTCACAAACAAGTTAGGATTATCATTCTTATATAGTGCAGGAATATCTCCTGAATGATCTAAGTGTGCATGACTTAATATTACTGCATCTAATTTTTCTTTAATTTTAAGAGGTGCTTCTGTGTATTTTTCTTCATGAGTAATTCTATATTTATCTTTATTTTTCTTATCTCTATATTTTGGATGTAATTTTAGTCCATAATCAAATAGAACATTATCACTTCCTAGAATTAGTATACCACTTCTTCCAACTTCTTGTCCTGCACCTAGGCATTTTAATTTCATTTGTAAATCACTTCCTTAATATCTTAGTATATTATAATTTATTATCTTTTTAAGTTTATCTAATACTTCAATAGCAAAATTAATATATACTTATGTGTATAATATATTTTGATATGTTATATAATTTTGACTTACATACACATTTAAGGAAAAATAGAGCCTCTCCAAAGGCATATTGGGCTTATGTTAGTGAAAATAATCTATTAGGTACAGCCATAACTGAATATTCTAATTTAAATCCAAAAAAAGCATATTTTAGTTTATTAGCAAAAAAACCAATTAATAAGATATTAATTCCTGGTATGAAAATAAAAACTGATTCAGGAGAAGTACTTTTATTTTCTGAAAATCCAGATATTTATGATTATTCTGTTCTTTATGAAGAAAATATATCAATTAAAAGAGTTATTGACTTTGCAAAGAAAAAAAAGTATTTAATATCAATAGCACATCCATTTGGATTATTATCTAATTCTAGCACTTACATAATGGGTCTTGGTAAATTAGAAAAACTAATTAAAGAAAAGAAAATTGGTGTAGAGGCATATACTGGAACAATTGGATATTTATCATACTATATGTTTGATTCTTTTTTTTTAAGAAAACTAAGAGAACTATTAGATATTTTTGAGTTACAAAAGCTATTCAAAACAATAGGTTTAACATCAATAACTGAATACTTCACTCACAAACTTGATCAGAAAAGCTATGATATTGTATATAAATTTGAAGCAGCAATTAAGTTAGGTAAGATGGCACCATATGTTACTGCTGGTTCTGGGAGTTATAGTATAAATGGTATTGGGAGTGGGGTTTTAACTATTGATCTTCCAAAATCAGTAGTTGATGAGAAAGATCTTCTTAAGAAAAACAAATTAATTCTAAATAGAATTAAATGTAAAAAAATTAAAGCAGTTGGTCCTCCTGGTAATTACACTGATACAATCTTCCAGAGATCAACTAGAAGAAAAACAAAAAGAAGAGCTTATAAGGATCTTGTGTATTTAACAAAGAGGTCTGTTTAGTTATTTTATAAATTTTTTTATTATAACATTGATGTGATTTAAATGTATGTTTTGTATTTACCAATTATTATTTTTACTTTAATAATTTTATGTTTTATGACATTTCAGGATATAAAATATAGAGAAATAAATATAATTTCATTAATTGTTCTTTCAGTAGTTAGTGCTCTTTACTTAGGTTTCTTCATATTTAAGGGAAATGGTGCTTTATGGATCAAATACATTACTCAAATAGTTATTACATTTGTTTTTTTACTAATATTTTTCATACTTGGTAAGATAAGTAAGTTTGTGTATATTGGTGAAGGTGATCTTTATACAATAATGGCCTTATCATTTACAAATACTTTTGGTGTATTATATACTTTAGGGATATTCTTACTAGCTCTTTTAATTACCTTATTAATTCCAATAACTTTCTTTATTTATAATTTAATAGTAGGTAATAGACCTAGTTATAGATTAGCTAGTTCATTATCTTTAATGTTCTTAGGATATCCTATTCTAATTAAAAAAATTACTGATTTTTATACCCCATTAGAGATATTTAAATTAAAAGGCAATAAATTAATTAGAAAGCCTAAATTTACACCAAATATTGAGCCACATAAAGAACTTGTTAGTCTTAAAAAAATTGCTAAACTTAAGAATATTAAAGAAATATGGGTGTCTCCATTAGTTCCATTTATAATTTCTATAGTATTAGGGTATGTAATTATGTTATTTATACTAATTTCTAATTCTTTTCCATATATTAGTGGGTTTATTGTAAATTTCCTATAATATATATGTTTTATAAATCTAATGAACTATTATCCTATATAGTATTTTAGGGAAATTTGTATATTTATGGGTCCATCTAAAGAAATTGTTTTTAAAAAGCTAGAAAGCATAGACTTTAAAGATTTACATAATAATACAAAGCCTGAAAGAGTTGATTCTAAAATTGAAAAACTAAATAGCTTATTTACTATTACTACTTTAAAAAAAGAAAAATTTGATGGTTATAAGCCATTTAAAAATAAACTTATTAAATTTAATCTTTTGGAAAGTGTAACTAAAGAAGGCATACCAAAAATAATAATTAAAAATAAAGTTGTTAATACAAAACTAAAAGATAAAAATATACAGTATATTTCTGAGAATGAACTAAAATGTGATTTGAAACCAGTAAGAAATAATCCATTTAAAAAATATCAACCAACTAAGACAGTTACTAAGCTTGAAGATAAAAAAGAAAAAACTGAAAATGATATTGATGATCTTCTTAATGAATTATATAAAAGAACATCTGATCTAGAACAAAGTGATGTGTTTATTGAGAAGTTTTCTTTCTTAAATGATAAACCAAGAGTTAGTAAGATATCTTATAAAACTTATGATGTGAAAAATCTTTATTCAAAACTAAATGAGGTATCTAAAAATAAAGATAATAAATTAGAATCTCTTTCCATTGAACAACTTAGTGTTCCTGATGTTTTTGCACTTAAAGATAATATTGAAAATATGGATTCAATTGTTCAAGATAACTTTACCTCTCGAGAGGATAATGTGAAAGAAACAACAAATATACCTTACTTTATTGCAAAAAAAGAAGGTATTGTAATTAATGAAGTTGTTAAAGATAATATTAAGAAAATAGAAGATCATAAGAAAAAAATAAATGAAAATAAAAAACTAGATTATGATCAAATTGATATGAATGAATTTAAAAAGAAAATTAATGAAGATGACCAAGTAACCAAAGATTTACTTAATAAACCATTGCCTAAACTAAAAGATACAAAATCACTAAATAAAAAAGAAATTAAAAAGAAAGTAATTTATTTGAAAAAAACCACACAAAAAACAGAAACTGAGGACGATAAAACCATAGATTATATTCTTCCTTCAGATAGTGGTAAGGGACAATATATTGTGCAAGAAACAACTCCCTATCCTACAACTGAATTTGATAATGAACAAAGTAAATATCCTAGTTTAGTTTATGCTGTACCTGTTGAAACACTTAATTTAGAACAGAATAAGGTTTATGAAAAATACAATATAGATGAGTTTACATTTGTGACCATATCTTATAATTCAGAACATGGTTTGTTCTATAATATTATTCAACCAGAACTTACTAGTGATCAAAAAAAAGAATATTTAGAAATTAAGAAATCTTTCTTTAATACCATTGACAAAAATTATACTTTATTTAAAGGCGATAAACACAATATAGATAATTATATTGAAAAAACATACAGACTATCACTAGATAGACTTTCCTATGATGTTGGTTCTTTAGAAAAAAAGCTTTATTTAAAATTTATTAGAAGGGAATTTACTGGTCTAGGAATATTAACTAACTTATTATTAGATAAAAAAATACTAGAAGTTAGTTGTGCTGGTGAAAAAACAAATATAACTATTTATCATATTGACTATGGTTTATTAAAAACTAATTTAAGATTTGATGATGTTCCTGAATTAAATAAATTTGTATTATCTCTAACTAAAAATATGGGTCTTTTTGTAAATACCTCTCATCCAATTATACATGGTTATCTTCCAAGTGGGTATAAGATAGAAGGACTTTATTCGGTTGGGGATGTAAGTAGTAAGGGTTCATCTTTTGTAATTAAGAAATATTTAGAGAATCCATTAACACCAGTTTCATTAATGAAGACAGGTGTTGGTGTGATTGACTTATTTACATATATTTGGGAGGCAATTGATGAAGGTTATAGAATTGTGTTATCAGGAAAAGATGATAGTTATATTATTTTTAACTCAGTTGGTTTATTATTCCCTGATAAAAAAATAATTACTGTTCAATCCTATGATAGAATTAAACTACCACAGAAAGAATGGATTAAAAGAACATTTACTGGTTCAGAAGAGGTTAACAAAACAATGTTGCTTGAACAAAGTATTTCTGAAAGACCAAATTATTTAATGCTGGATGAATTTACAAAAAATGTATTTGACTTATCTTGGTATAATATTAATATGTTTGCAATTGATCCTAAGTTAACTCCTGAATTGATTGAGAATATTAAGTTAATTAACCAAAAAGCAATAATTATTGATTTAGATAGAGTAAAAACAAAATTAAAAGAATGTATGCAAATTACCTCTGTTAGAGAAATAAATAATAAAAAAGAATACAAAATAATTGAACTTAATAATAATACTGATTATCATATTAATTTATTATCATCGTCTTTAGATGTTGTTGAGTTTACAAAAAAGAAAAAATTAGTTAGATGGTTAGTGGATGCAAAGATATTTGATTATAAGGATTTTAATAATATAATCTCTGAATATTCAATTGACTCTAAAAAAATAATTGAAAGACTAGGTATAAAATAAAGGTTGTAAAATATGTTTGGGGAAATAATCACAAAAATGGCAGCATTTTTCTTTAAAGATATAATTAAAAGACTAAAACCTAAATTTATGAACCTAGGGAAAGTTTTAGAATACACAAACATAAATGAGGATAGTGTGACCTACATATCAAATATCCTTTTTATTTCGTTCTTTATTCTTGTGGTTATAGAGTTTATTTTAATATACCTTATGATAAATTTAAGTATTTATTTTAGTCCATTTACTTTCCTAGTAACAATCTTTTTATCTGCAACATTTGGGGCCATGGTGTTTTTGCTTTTATATAAATTCCCATATTATCTTTTAGACTCAAAGAAAAAAGAAATTGATTTTGAAATTGAACAAAGTATTAGGCACTTAGCTGTTCTTAAAGATGATAAGTTAACAATAAGTGATGTTCTTAATATTCTTACAAATCTAGAGAATAATAAAGTGTTAACCCTAGAAACACAAAAGATTATATCTATATCTAATCTTAATAATAATTTAAAAGACACTTTAAAACATGTTGTGAATACAACATATTCTGAGCTAGAAAGAACATTCTTTAGAAAGGTAATAGATGTACTTGATAAGAAAGAAGTGTTAACAAAAGTAGTAATGGAATTTTTAAATAATTTAGAGCAATCTAGAAAAGAATTAAGTGAACAAAAGAAAAGTAGAATTAATTTATTATTCCAAGTAAACATATTTTTGTTTTTCTTTATTGTGATATTATTAATAAGTATTTTTCTAGTACCACTTACTCAAATAACAATAAAAAACATTCTTTTATTTATTGCAATTGTGTTTCCAATAGTAGAGTTTATTTTAATAATTATTTTATATAAGTGATAAGTTAATGAAAAAGATTAATATAGATGAAGTATCTAAGAAATGCACATTATTTTTTTATAAATTTGAGTATCAAATATTAGTTCTATCAGGTATACTTTGTGGTTTGTTAATTATATATATTACAAATACCCATTTTGTAAATAGTAAAATTTATTATTTATTATTTATATTTGGGCTAGTTGTGTCTTCTCTTGGATTTCTTCTAGAGTATGTAATTAAATCATTTAAGAAGAAAGCAATAGAAGGAGAGTTTAGTTATTTTTTATCAGATTTATCTAGGGAATATAAACTAGCAAAGAATATGTCAATTGCTTTAGCTAACACAACCATGAACAACACCTATGGCTCAATTGATGTTGATATTAAGAGAATTGCCAATAGGGTATCTTGGGGCGATTCTTTTGAGAATGCATTAAAAAATATTAATGCAAACATTAATAGTCCAATCATTAAACATAGTCTTTTACTTTTAAGAACACTAAAAAATAGTAGTGTGCCTTTGGATAAAGTTCTTAATAATATTGCAAAGGATATTAATGTTTATAAGCAAGAAACACAGAAGACAAAGTATTTTAATAACTTATATTATTTATCAATTATTTTCTTTATGATTTTTTTATTTGTTTTAGTTTATTTAAATCTATTAATTGGTAATAAGTTCTTATGGTATAGTAGCACAGAGATTATGACTAGAATATTTTTTGATAACTTTTTATTATATATTGCATTATTACTATCTTTCTTTACTGCTTTTGTGATGTACTCAATTAAAGGAGTAAAAAGTACTAGTTTCATAAAATATGTGCTTGTTTTTTTTATTATTATTGTTGTTTTATTTCAGGTGTTTATTCCAAAACCAGAAGCTGAAGGTGTGTTAATTGAAACAATTGATAATCTATATGATACTAATTTAAGTAATGCAACTTTAAATAAGATAATTTCATTAAAATCATTAAGTTCTAAAGCAATTGTTGATGATTCAAAAGCAGAAATGGTATATTTTATTCCATTGGACCAACAAAACTGTGGGATAGATTGTGCTAAATATACCATTTTAGTAGCTGATGCTGTCTTTTTTAATTTTGAAATAAATCAATTAGAAAATGAGATTTTTATATATTATGAAATAACTAAATAATGTGATTTGTTTTGTTAAAAAATGTTTCTAAGAAAAAAATTATAATTCCTAAACACAAACTTTGTGAGGGTGCTGATCAAGCAATAGGGTTAATGTTCTCACTAAAGAAGAACTTTAATTATGCTTTAATATTTGATAGAAAGGAAGAAACTAAGATTGGTGCAGCTATTCATATGTTTTTTGTGTTCTATCCTATTAATATTCTTTTTCTAAATAGTAAGAAAGAAGTTGTAGATATTAAAGAAAACTTAAAACCATTCTTTATGTACACACCTAAAAAGAAAGCTAGATATATTATTGAGCTTCCAACTTCTGTAGATCTTAAGGGTGTTAAACTTAGAGATATAGTTAGTTGGTGTTAATTTTTTAATTTTAATTGACTTATAATTATAAACTACCATTTATAAATATTTTTATTTACTTCTTAAATATATTTTAATAGATATTAATTGAATAACATATGAAATTAACTAACTTATCAAAATCTACTAATAAAAAAGCAATTTCTCCAATTATATCTGTGGTTCTATTAGTTTTAGTTGCAGCAATTCTCACTGGTGCAATTCTCTCTTGGGCAAAAGAATCTGCTAGAGATAAACTTGATATTGCTGATGAGCACATAAGTGTTGCTAGTGATTTAACCTGTATTAAATCAGATTTATATATTGCTGAGTGTACTATTGATTATTTTACAAAAGATTTATATTTATTAATACATAATAACAGTAATTTAAAATTTAGTAATGTAGTATTAACTATTGAAGGGAATGATTTTGATGGAGATAGTATAAAAGCAGTAGGGGATTATACTAATGTAATTAATAAAGGAAGTTCTATATTTATATCAACTGCATCAAATTTTATTTTTAGAAATAGTGTGTCTTTATCTAATTTAGATCCATATACTATTAATAATATAAGTTTAACGACAGGAACTTGTGTAAATAAACCAATTATTTTTTCAGATTGTGATGTGGTTTATGGTTAATCAGTTTCTTATTTTAAAAGATGGTTGTTTAGTTTAGGTTCACAAATGGATAATAATCAATCATATTTATTAAAAGTTTTAGATTCTTCACAAAGTAGTTATAAAATAGATAAAGTTGGAGACAGCAACAGACCAACCCAAGAGGGTAAGTCCTATAACTTTGATGGTGCGGATGACCTAGTAGACACTGGTACGGATATAATTGGTACTAAAGCCGTGACTATAACAGGATGGATTAAACCTTATAGCTGGGGAGAAGGATTAGCCACTTTATCTGGTTTTCTAATAAGTAATGGAAAATATTATATAGGATTTAATGGAACTATAGGAAAACTAAGATTTTCTTCTAATGGTAGTACACTTATAGATTCTATAAATTATTCAATTTCATTAAACAAATGGCAATTTGTTTCAGTAACAAGAGAAGTTGATGGAACTGCTAATATTTATATTGGTGATTTAAACACAGCCCCAGCTTTAAGTGGAAGTGCAGACCAGAACTCAGGAACACCAGTTGCAGGGACTACAAATGTTATAATTGGAAATGTAATTTCTGAAACACGATCCTTTGATGGTGAGATGTTTGATATCAGGGTTTATAAGGGTATACTAGACATGAACCAAATTACTGAGGCATACAATCACGGACAACCAGAAACTGAGGATCCAACTATTGATTTACTTGTACAGTACAAGATGGACGAGGACTCAGGAACTACAGCCTATGACTCCTCAGGGAATGGCTATGATGGGAATATTGAAAACACAAATGGGTTCAATTGGGATACCACAACTGATTTGTTATCTGGCTGGAATTTTGAGGATGATTGGTTTGATGTGGGTGGGGGTTCGGATGTTAATCCTACAACTTTTTTGACTATATCAAATGGTGGAATACGAATTGATGTAATGACAGTTGGACAGAAGTATTGGGCTATATTAACAGGAAGTACTAGCGCAGAATGGACTGATAGTATATCAACAACTGGTACTCCTAATTATTCTGGACAATTAACAGGGTCATTTGATAAGAATTATATATTTACTGCTATATCAATACCATTTTATTTAAGAAATTTTGGGGCTGGAGTAACAAATTATACACACCTTGAACTCAAGGAAGTACCTTTCTTTAATACACAAGGTGTTTATAGTTGGCAGAATGAGTATGGATACTCAGAAGAAGGGAGCGTACTAATCCCAAGAGATGAATCAAATATAACACAAAGTGTATTAGGAAATGATTTGAACTATACAGATAGGGTTAAGTATAATGCTGTACCAGTTAATTCATATACTGGGACAGTCTGGAATGATACTAACTTTGAATTTAATGATAACACAGACTGGAATTATATGACCTATGAAGGAACAGCAACTGCAGACTTAAACATAAACACAGACTCAATTACATTTTTAGATATGAATAACTCAGGTACAATTTATAATATAAAAATATATGACGAAGATGATACATTACTAACTTGGATGCCAGTTGCTGAAGGAACAGGAAGAACTTTGTTTGATGTGACTGGGAACAAGAACCATGGGTACATCAACTTCGGGAGCTATACAGATTACACAACTGATCTAATGCAAGACTGGAACTTTGAGGATGGATGGTCAACTGTTGGAACAGTAAGTGATTATAATTCAGACAGCTTTATAACAGATGGGGCTGGGGGTATGGGTTCACCAGAGGATCTAATAAATGTTAATAATAATTATCTTATATTTTTTGATAGGGATACAAATGCAGCAGCATGTAATTTTAGTAATTATGATACTAATATAGTATATTTTGTAGGGGATAGTGATGTAAGTGGGAATATAATTAAAGCACTTAATGACCGTGTATACATACAAAATACAGCTACAGGGGATACCAATATAAATATAATTAGAATATTTGAAATACCAGACTCAAACTCAGATGTATTTTGGAATACACAAACACAAAATACATTTCATTACAATCTAGAAAAAGGATTCTATCAGGACGGAGCAGCTACATTTAATGCCACAACCAGCAAGATTGATACAGGAGCAGACTGGATTGGAACAAAAACTGTGACTGTTATGGGCTGGATTAAGCCTTATGGATATGGAGAAACTGCTGGTAGAATTATAGATAATTCACAATATGTATTTTCTATATATACAGGTGATAATAAGTTTTTCCTTTCTTCTAATGGTGGAAATACTACTCCATTATCTTTAGCAAATGCAATCCAATTTTATGAATGGAATTTTGTAGCAGGAACTCGTGAAGCAGATGGCACAGTAAATCTTTATATTGGAGATTTGGATACAGCCCCAGCTTTGACTGGAAGTGCAGACCAAAATTCAGGAACACTAGAAGCAGGAACTACAAATGTAATAATTGGAAATAATGATAAACAAACACGAACCTTTGATGGTGAAATAAGACAATTAAAAATTGTAGAGGATATACTAACAATAAGTGAGATAGAACAAGAATGGGCATATAGCAATTGGGATGAAAATTTATTAGCAGATTATTCATTGATTGAGGACTCAGAGGATATTTCTGGGAATTATAATAATGGAACAGATACAAGTGTGACTTATATACCACAAAAAATACCGACTGAGAATGAACAGGTGTTTGATGCATGGTTAGAGAGAACATTAACCAACCCCTCAGGGAATTATCATAACAACGCAGAGACTGAACTTGCATTCCCACTTGCACCAGCATTGATACAAGCAGATGACCAGAATACATGGTTCACATATAACACAATCCTAAATTATTACACACAAAAAGATATGAATTATTATGAGCTTAATTTATTAGACTATAGTTATTTATCAATAAACAACACAATTGAAAACCAACTAAAAGACCTAATCTTTTTAGATAGTAATTTTGCAAATACAAAATACCTAACAGATGATATATCAAAAGATGTGGATATAAGTAGCTATGCATATTTACATACTACCACCTATTCAGAAAACCAAGATGATGATGCAAACACAGCACTAGACTTTAATGGTACTCAAGAATATGTGTATTTAGATGTTAATAATATTATTAACACAATTAGTTTATGGGTAAAAGCAAACTCACAAGATCAATGTTTATTTTCAATAAATGATTCTAATTACACTATTACTCTAAATAGTAATACCTTAACAACAAACCTAAACACCTACACCTTCTATATAGATGGTGCTAATGAAACCACAATTAGTGATTCTGATTGGCATTATATTGCAATTAGTAATTTAAATTTATATATAAATGACATATACCTTGGTAAATGTGATACTGATTACTTTGATGGTTCAATTAACAAGCTAGATCTATATACTACTAATCTATCCTCTAGTGAAATAAACTACATATATAATAATTAACTTTAACAAATTATTTGCATTTCAAAACAAAACAAATTAAAAGTTCGGAAATACAACTAGAAAGTATATAAAAAGATTTTGATAGTATATATATTACAGTAATCTATAATACCTAATTTCACAAGAAAAAGGCAGAAAAGAGGAAGTGGAGAGCATACTGTTGTTCTTGATAACAGATCCCTGTTCTTTCTTCCCCTCACATTATTTAAATTCTCTGAAGAAACAATATATTTCCTTTAAATATCTTTCTGTGTATATAATATATATAAAATAAGCTAATTTTTAGTTTAAATACTTAAAAATAACATACTTATAAAGATTATATTAAGGTGAATATTTATGGGCTTAAGACCAGGTCATTGTTATTGTAAAAATATTAAAAAAAGACCATACACAAGAATTGCTAAGAAAGTACATAAGAAGAACTTTGTTGGTGGTATACCAGGATTAAAAATAAGACAATTCCATATGGGTTTTGGAGATAGAGATTATACTCATGTAGTGCACTATACTACTAGAGAAAGAATACAAATTAGAGATAATGCTCTTGAATCAGCAAGAACCACTGTTGTTAGACAACTAAACAAGAAACTAACACAACAAAACTTCTATATGAAATTAAGAGTTTATCCACAATTCTTCTTAAGAGAAAACAAACAAGCACAAGGTGCACATGCAGACAGAATACAGCAAGGTATGAGTCAGTGTCCATTTGGTAAGGTTATTGGTGTTGCATCAAGAGTAAGAGCTAATCAAAAAATATTTAGTATTCTAATTGATGAATCAAGCATACCATTAGTTAAAGAAACTTTAACTAAAGTAAATGCTAAGTTCCCATGTAAGATGAAGATTGTTATTGAAGAAAATAAAGACAAACTTAAGTCAGTAGGAACTACAAAGAAGAGAAGAAAATTATTAAAAGCAGCTGAAGAAGATAAAGAAGTAGAAGAAACAGAGAAAGAACAAGCTAAGGATGCAAAGAAAGACACAAACAAAGACACAAGCAAAGATGCTAAGGCAGATACTAATGGTAATGAAGATACTAAGGCAGATACAAAGAAAGATAAGAAGAAAGATAAGAAAAAGAGGTAATTCTCTTTTTCTTTTTAATTCTTGATATTATGAATAAACAAATTGTATGCCATTTGTGTAATAGTAAAGTCATATTAAAGTCTGAAACTATGAAACTTAATAGTAATAATGTTATAATTAAAGATTCATATTATTACAGATGTTTAAAATGTAAAAATGAGTTTTCTACTAGTGAACAAATGAAAGAACTAGAACTAGATATAAAAAATTTATATAAATATAATTTATATATCTAAAAACACAAATTGTTACTACAAATTTAAAATGGTTAAAGCTATGTATTTATTTTTAATTGGTAGGGATCCGAATTTATCATTACTAGAGCTTTATACTTATTTTAAAACTAATAAAATTAACTACACTATTCTTAAATTTACAAATAAATATCTACTTCTTGATTTTAAAGCTAGAATAAATCCTAAAAAGATGATTTTAGATCTAGGTGGAACAACTAGAATTATTAATATGTATAAAACAACTAATGAAATAAACAAAGACTTTATTGACTATTTAGATTTTAATGAACCTAAGAAGTTTAATTTTGCTGTATCCTCATTAAATGTAGATGAAGATAAATTAGAAGAGGTAGTTAACTATCTAAAAGCTTATTTCAAATCACTAAAAGTTAAAGCAATTTATAAAATACCAAGAAAGCATAAAATTGATAAAAAAAAAGCAACAAGAGGAACAATAATTAATCCAGACAACTATTACACCTGGAAACTAGATAATGGTTTTGAGTTATTTGTACTTAAATTAGAAGATAAGTACTACTTTGGTAAAACAGTTGGTTGTTTTAATCCTAAACAAAATATCTTTAAAGATAAAAATAGACCTCTTAAAAGAAACCTACACTCAACATCATTTAGATTAACTAGAATTATGGTTAATCTTTTAGGTCTGGCTAAAAACAAAAAGATGTTAGACCCATTTTGTGGAACTGGCACCTTCTTAATTGAAGGGTTACTATCTAACTTGGATGTAATTGGTATTGATAAGAGTTCAGAAATGTGTGTTGTTTCTAAAAAGAATGTAGAATGGGCAATTGGAAAGTTCAAACTTAAGAACACATATAAAGTTATTAATTCAGACTCCACAAAAACAAACTTCAAAGCAGATGCTGTAGTTTTTGAACCATATATGGGGCCTTTCTTGGATAAACTACCTAATCATGTTAAAGCTAAGAATATAGTATCTAGTTTATCTAAACTATACTATGATATTTTTAAAAATCTAAATAAAAATCTAAAATCAAAATCAAAAATTGTTTGTGTTCTTCCAGAAATAAGAACATATGATGATAAATTATTTAATATTTCTAATTCTGTTTTTTTAAAAAATAGTTTTCAGTTAGTGGACACTACTAAATATGATATTACAAACCCAATTTCCTATAACACACCAAGTGGCTCAAAAATAAACAGATATATTTACATTTTAGAAAAGATATAAACAAAGGTGACTTAAACATGGAAAGAACTTTAATAATTTTTAAACCAGATGCATTAAATAGAGCATTAGTTGGAGAAATATTACATAGATTTGAAAGAAAAGGACTTAAACTAATTGGTATTAAAATGGTTCATTTAGAAGATGATTTAATAGGTGAGCATTACTTTCATATTAAAAATAAACCATTCTTCCCTGCAGTAAAAAGATTTATGCAAAGCGCACCATCAATTGTTGCTGTCTTAGAAGGAGTAAATGTTATATCAGTTGTAAGAAATCTAGTAGGAGTTACTAGAGGTTATGATGCTGCTTCTGGCACAGTCAGAGGAGATTATGCTTTATCAGGACAATGTAATGTAGTACATGCATCTGATTCATTAGTAAACTCAGATATTGAGATTGCTAGATTCTTTAAAGATGAAGAATTATTTAGTTATGAAAAAATAGATCTTGAGTATATATATGCAGAAGATGAGATAAAATAAAGCTTTATAAACCTTCCATCCTATAAGTATAATTAGTTTATAATTATAAAGGAGATGAGGATATGGCTATAAATTTTTTAGATCCATCAACCCTAGGGTTAGGATTTCTTTTTGCAGGTGCATTAATAATTAGTTTTATTGTTTTTGCAGTATTGTATGTGTATTTTGCACTTGTATGGCAAACAATAGCTAAAAAACTAAAATATAAGAATCATTGGTTAGCTTGGATACCAATTGCTCAATGGTTTTTACTACCTATACTTGCTGATAAACATTGGGGTTGGGGTTTCTTTATGCTAGTACCTTTTGCAAATTTAGTTCTTTTCATAATTTGGAGATGGGAAATTTACGTAAAAAGAAAGCATCCAGGTTGGTTAAGTTTAATACCAATACTAATGATTATACCTGTTGTAAATGTTTTAGCAGTAATAGGTGATTTAGTAGTTATGGGTATTGTAGCTTGGAATAAATAAAGTTCTTTTTATAAGAACTTCTTTTTTTTATTTTTTTATTTGATTAATTATGTTAGAAGCTGTTATATTTGATTTTGATGGAGTTATTTGGAACTCACCCTATTACTATTTGAAAACAAGAGATCTTTTTCTTAAAAGATATAATATTACACAAACTAAGCTAGAACATACTGATCAATTGGCATTGCCAACTAAAGAGTTTGTTGATTATATTAATAAAAAATACAAATTAAATATATCTTTTGATTATTATTTTAAAGAAAAGTATAGATTATTTAATAAGGTTTCTAAAAATAAGTTGAAGATTAATAACCTAAGTTTTACCCCTATTTTATACACAACTTCTAAACTATGATTTTATATGATAAAACGATCTATTTAAAAACACTGTTATGAATAATATATTCATAACTAAGTGATATTATGAGTTTTATAAGA
>Ga0222697_1000033_pt1 | contig 79401 bp, 76 predicted proteins | sample AntAcemetage1402_FD_179835 | JGI IMG/M metagenome (GOLD analysis project Ga0222697, IMG submission 179835) | Saline water microbial communities from Ace Lake, Antarctica - #1402 | ecosystem: Environmental > Aquatic > Non-marine Saline and Alkaline > Saline | place: Antarctica: Ace Lake... | reverse complement strand
AGCCCAAATCTCTTTTGCAATTTCTTCAATTACAAGCCGCGAATTTCCTTCAAACGAATAAAAAATAACCAGTTTTTTCATGTTACTTTTTCCCGATCTGATACGTTTTAGGATAAAGCCAAAGATATAAACCAAAAAGTCTTAAAATTATCCAACCTTCAAGCTTTGACTTGTAAAACCACGGCAAGCTAAGCAAAGAAAGCTTTGAATCCCGCCCCGTCTTTGGAAAATACAATGTCATCTTCATAAAATCACCTGCTTCCCTATAATCGCTAAAATTTCATGTAGCCGATTATGATACGTATGCTTTTCTTGCACAAGTTCAAATCCATTTCGCGCAATTTTCTCAGCCTCACCTTGATGCTCAAGATAATAACGAATTTTATCTTCAAATTCATGAGTTGTAATATCTTTATATGTCACAAGATGCTCACCATCTTTAAACAAATCCTCAAACCCATTATTAAAAATATTATTAGTCACAACCAATGCCCCTGCACCCATCGCCTCAAAGGTACGCATATTAATATCATTGTTAATAGAAAAATTAACCGAAACGCGCGCCTGCGCATAATAATGAGGAAGCTCTTCCCAGGAAGCTTGACCAATAAAAGAATTCACAAAATTCATCTTCGCTTTTTCTAACATAACTTTACGAAGTGAAAATTTCCCGGTTGTCCCAATAAAACACGCATCCCATTTTCTTTCTTTAAAAGGAATAAATTTAAAATAATCCAATGCTTTGTCACAAGAAGCCGGCACCCAATAAAGATTTCTAAATCCCTCTTTTTTAAGCGTCTCTACTCCCTCTTTCTGGAAACACATAAGATAATCGCAATCAGCCGCATTAGCTTTAATTTTTCGATAAGAATGTTTGATATGAGTATCTGGAACCCACCAAACATACGGATGGAGATCTTTTGGAAAAGCTCGGCCATAATCATCGTCATCAAGCCGAAGATAGAGGTCAAAATCGCGCGGAATTTGATCAAATTGATCAAAAGTAAAGCATTCAACGTTAAGACTAGAATTCTTTTTTAAAATAGGATAGCATCGATCTCCAATGCCTCCTCTTGAATGTTGTGCAAAAATAAGGGCGATATTCATAAACTATATTATGACAAAGAGATCATCTAAATTCAATAGCTATCGTAAGGAAAAATTTCTAATTATTTACTACTATCTGTTGTGTATCAATCATTTAAAATACGAGCTCGCACTAGTTACTCTGCCAGAATTGAATTTAACAAAATGCGTAGAACCGAAGAAGTTCTTGTACCACCAACCCTCTCCATCTTTTTCATACCACCAAGCATTAGAACTAACACTAAAATCATCTGAATTTGATGGTCTCCCCCAAGCTGCCCTTACCTGTTCTTTTGTCATTCCCTCAATAACTCTGCCATCTAAAATCGCCTTTTTGACATTTCTCGAAAGCCCTAAATTTGCCTGAGCATATTCTTGTCTCGAGCTAAGACTAGGCACTCCAAAAGGCCTTGTAAAAGCGCAACCTAAAAATAAAAAAAGAAATAAAAAAACTACTGCCTTCTTAATTGATAAATTCTTAATAGCCATATGATCTCATTATTTCAAATTGTTGATATGAAGACTGACTGTTGGGCCCTATTCCATACCACCCCTGATATCCAGCCTGATTGAACACAGCAGCATTAAATGTTGAGCATACTTTTTGTCCTGGTAAAAATCCATATCCGATGCTTCTATTTGCTAGCTGCGCAGCAATTTTTGTTATCTTTTTATTTCCCCGAAAGCGTTTATCTATATAAGCTCCTCTATCTTTGTATCCAACGACATCAACTATTCCAGACCCTCCATTAAGAGTTGAGTGCGCCATCTCTCCGTCTCCTAAATATATGCCTGTGTGAGAAAAAACCCCTCCATCGATAAAAGATATCAAGGCTGTAAGAAAATTCTCTGGTTTTAAATAAACAACATCTCCTTTTTGAAGATCGTGCTTTCCCAAGGCTTTCATGGGAGCAAGGATGCCACCTAGAGTCTGTCCTGCAGAATGAATAACACCATCTATCGCTCCATCACCAAATTTTCCACCCTGTATTACGGAGGATACCCCTCCGGCAATAGCCCCAGAAGCAATGCCAAGAGATCCTGTTAAATAGCCAGCCGCTCCACTTGCAAATCCAGCTAAAGCGCCTAACCCAGCATCTCCTCCCATCATTGCCGATGTTGATGCTCCAGCTCCAGCTCCACCAAGAGCTGACCCGGCTAGCCCAGACCACAGAAGGGGACAGGACACCCTAAAGGGACACCTTAAATCACATTCGGCGTCTACCGCCAAAAAATTGAAATCTAAAAAACGTAGACCCGATTAAACTCCCTTTTTCAAAATCTTCCTCTGTCATTTCTTGATTAACCTTAAGCCTTTTTACCCTGGCAATGTCATCATAGCTATCAACTAAAGAATCAATGTCATCCTTTAAATAATACCTCGCTGAGCTATGTTCCCATTCCTCTGCTTTTGCCACTAGCCCCGCCTTTACCGGATTCTTCTCAATATACTGTCCACATCCGAACATATATCCTTCGTTTTCAATTAAAAGACTTTTATATCGTTCTCGCCATATAGGTCCACTTAACCTGTACTTCTGATGAAATGCTCCTGTATACTGCCTTTTAATGTTTGACATGCTTCTAGAAAAGTCACTCACATCTTCAATTTGAACAGCTATATGAAAATGGGTATGCATCAAGCAATAATGATATATCTTAAATTGACTTTTTCGCTTTTCAATAATCAACAAATTCTTAAATTCTTCAAAATCATCTCTATCTTTAAAAATTTCAAGCTTTCTTATTGACCTTGATACCACATGAGAATAGCAACCCCGATACAATAAATCTGTCCTCGCCATCCTTGAACACATTTTTCATCCTCCATACCACTATTTTACAACCTGTCCCTCCTTAGTGTCCTGTCCCCTTCTCGTGTCCCCGGAATCACATCTATTTTTCTATTTTTTCGCTGACCAATCTTTCCCATCCTGGATAAGAATGAGCTCCAAACTTACTGCTAACACTCATCTCTGTTTTAATTTCATCTAATAAACTTCGGGCTCTCCATCTTACTTTCACATTAGAAGAATTCATTCTCAAATGATTCAACAAATTCCAAGCCTTTTCATAATCTTGTTCTATGCCTTCACCTCGATAATAATTAACCCCTAAGTTTAATTGGGCGGTAGCATGTCCTTGCTCTGCAGCCTTCAAATACCATTTATTAGCCTTTTCATTATCCTCAGGAATATCAATGCCTTCATCATACAAAACAGCAAGATTAACCTGAGCTTGAGCATTTTCCTGATTAGCAGCCTTAATATAAAAATCAATTGCTTTCTGAATATCTTTTCTGACATGCTGCCCGTTTTGATAAAACCAACCTAAATCAATCATTGAGCCAACATGTCCATTTTCTGCAGCCTTACGGTACCATTTAAGTGCCAAACCAATATTTTTTTTAATTCCTTTTCCATTTTCATACTTTAAACCTAATTCATATTGTGCCTGAGCATCCACTTGCTCAGCTCGCTTTATCGCTTTATCCGTTTTGTTGTTTGCAAGTGCTGGAATATTGCCTACAATCAATACTAAAATAAATACTCCAAAACAAAATACTCGCCTCATAACCATTTCCTTCCTAATTCTGTCCATGTCCAATTTGTAAAAATTAGCTAAAAATTAATTCTTACCCTCTTCCGTGCATCAATCCTTTCTATTATATTCTCCATAAACTATAGCTGGTGCTGCATATGCTGCTCGAGGCATAACTGATGCTGCAACTATTGGAGTTGCAATCACCACATTTAAAGGATTTGTGAAAGTATTGGTGCATTGCTCCGCCAGATTTAAACTTCTAAGATTCCCTACCGAATCATAAGTCCAGCCATTGAACCAATCGTGTGGGCCCGCGTATGCCTCAAAAACACGATCTACGGTAGACCCAGTCGAATAATCAAATCCGAATACCTTACCTTGCCCACCTTGATGTCCTCCTAAAGGAGCTGGCCATGCCTCTGGATTCCTAGGATTAAATCGAGCTCCTGCATACTTTTTACCGTCTCCATTAAAACCAACGCTTTTACCGCTTGTATTTCGTCCAAGCGGATCTAAATTAGATGACCTTGCCGTTTCCGCTCGCATTAAAAAAGCAACATCTCTACCTAACGAAATCCCTCCAGCTATGACGCCACCCATTAAAGCTGTTTTACCAACATCTGCTCCGGTTGTTCCAGCTACAGCTGCCCCTGATGCAGCTCCTCCCAGGGCACCTGAAATAAAATTACTTGCCATAGCTGCTCCCTGAGTCAATGGCCCTGATGCTCCTCCAAGCGTTACCCCTCTAGCGAGACCATCACCTAAAGCACTTAATCCAGGCGATAATCCTGCAAAAACTGCTCCTCCCACTGCTCCTGCAAGTATGCCCATTGTTACATTTCCAGCAGTTGCCGCAGCAAGTGAACCACCTATTGTTGCGCCTGCTAATGCTCCTCCTGCAACTCCTGCCCAATAAGCGCCAACAAGAGGAGCTAATGCTCCTCCGCTAAATATAGTTAATGCTGCTCCGACAATAGCTATCCCTATAGCTTTGAAAAAATTACTAAACCAACTATGCCCTGTAGGGTCGATACGATTTATCGGATTGTTTCCACAATAAGAGTATCTATTTAACGTTTGCGGATTAGAAGCTGCCTGCACAATCGTATCCGGTGTTATAAACTTGCCAATGAGCGGATTGTAATACCGTGCACCATAATAGTACAAACCTATTTTCTCATCAAATTCTTTACCTGTAAAGTAAAACCACGCAGTTTCGTTGCTCATTCCATATTTTTCATGCGCAGCAAATCCACCAAACGGCTTGTACTCACACAGTTCTTTGACAGCGCCCGTGTCGTCGGTCAAAAGATTTGTGCCGCCCAAATGATCTGCATGATAATACATCACATTGCCATTTCGAATTTGTGCAACACGCTGACCTCCAAGATAAATATACGAGATGCTGCTTCCCGAATGCTCTTCATAAAGAGAGCCAATATATTTTGTAACCTGCGGTGCTGTTGAATTGGGAACAGGATTACCAACACCTCTATTGTTAGCCTGATATTTGCTCAAACTAAAAATACTTGAATCTTTTTCACGCAGCTCATCTGTGATAGCCGCGCCTGAGTACGTTGTCTTTTTAACTCTCCCACCGTCGCCGTCGTACTCAAACCTTGCGGCAACATTACTATTTTTATTGACCTTCATCAAACGATTTTCAACATCAAAAACATAGTCCCAAGCTGTCCCATCAGCGTCGGTCTTTTGAATCATGTTGCCGTTATCATCATATTGAAAGGTCGAGCCATCAGACAAAGACGTAACTGCATGCGGGCCTGCCCAATTTTCCCCATAAGTAAATGTCAGTCCGTCTTTTTGCAAAATGTTTCCGACCTGATCGTAGGCATACGTTTTTATTCCATAACTACCTTGCGCCTGCACTAAACGATTCAAAGCGTCATAAGAAAAACTTTGCGTAGAGGTATGAATGTTATCGGTGATTGTCAAAATGTTTCCAATATCATCATAAGTATAATTTAAATCCTGAATAATTTGACTCAAAGCATCTATTGTTAAAATTTTCAACAAGCGAGAACTTAGAGGATCATATTCATAGGTTGTAATATTGCCATTGCCATATTCAATTTCAACGATCTGACCAAAAGCATTATATTTAACATCCACAACATAAGCCTCAAGTCCTAAATCTTTGCCTGTTGTTTCTTCCTTGATTTGCGCCACAACAACATAGTTTGTGCTGCTTCCTTGTTCGTAGCGCCTAATCTCACCGATCCATTTAAACTCATTGGTATCTTCAACCGGTCCGTTATTGTTGACAACCGTCAAATCCTCAACAATGGAGATTGACCCCGGTGCAGCCTGCGTAACAGATCCGATAGCTTCCCACCACTGACCATTGCTCTTTTTTGCGGCAAAACCACTAGAATCAGCGTCGATGAGCGTAACGTAATATTTATAATCATAATTAGCAAGATCAAATGTTGGGATTGTATCCAGCCATTTAAAATCAACCTCATACGTTTTTTCGAAATTTAAGATTGGTCTAAAATAGTTAATGTCAAATCCGAGCTGAAAGCCATTATAAGGTTCAGAAGCTGTCATTGCTTTAGTGACAAGATTATATGTCGCTGGATCATTTGGATCATATGTCATTCCAGGAATAACACGCCTGATTTCGGAAACTAACAGATAACTCGTGAGCTCAGTTGCTCCAGCATGACTATAAACAACCAAATCTTTTGATCCCGAATAACTTCCGTTAACAACGTTGTCAGGAATATCCACGTCATCGCCAAGCCACGGACTGTTAACCAATGGATCATGACCAGCTGCATAATAATTTCCTGTTGTGTTTTCTAAAATAATGTAATAAAGCCTATAGTCTGTTCCTGGGGCTGTTTGAAGATCCGTCCATTGCGTATTAAAATCATAGCTAACTAAAACACCCGGATAAGGATCCGACGGAGTCATTGCTATAGACGACTGAGGTGTCGGAGCAGCGGTTGTGTTGATATCCATTCGGTCTACTAAAACAAATGTCGCGGGATTGTTGGGGTCATAATTTCCAACAACTTTTCTAAGCTCAGCCACCCATATATAATTATTAATCGACTGACCTAAAAGCTCACTATATGCTTCTAAGTCTTTGACTAAAACATGTGTTCCCGAGCTCTCCGTTATATCAATATTATCTGAAACCCATGGCCCCGGAGGGTAGCCGCTAAAATCATGCGCACCTGATAAATATGCCCCAGTGTCACTCTCGATAAGAATAACAAACAGCTTGTAAACTCCGCTTGTTGCATCCGACCAAGAAAGATCTATCGTATAATTCTGGCGAATGCTTTGCAAAGGCTGCGTTGGGGCAACCGAAATATTGATCGTTCCCGTTGTGCTTTTTGACGATTGAGAACCATCAAAAAGATATGCAAACGACAGTGGTTGCGCAACAGAGAATTTTGATGATTGTTTTTTCTCTGGCAGAGAAATACGATCCACCATCTTTAGAGAAGATTCCTTCTGAGTACTCTTAAAACCTTCAAGAGACTTTGATGTTCCAGCCGCAAGAGAGCCAATGCCATCAATCTGCCCTGCGTTATTATAAGTATAAACAATTTCTTGCTGATTAGGATATTTCAGCTTTGTAAGCCGACTTGCCGAATCATAGCTCCGTTTGACTTGATAGTTAACCGAGTCTAAACGTTTTGTTGACCTGACTTCTCGTCCTAAAATATCATAAGCAAAACTCGTGCGGTCTTCAGTCGAATATTCGGCTCTTGTCAGACGTCCAACGCCATAGTTTGGGCATACTGATGCTGAATTCGAATTTGATCCATCTAAAGTCGCAACACTTTTTAAGGAGCCAGATCCTATCGGCGATGACTTTGTATCTATCTTAAGCGCATCTGTTTGCGCCATACCTGAAGTTTGGTCATAATAATAATCAACATCCAAATCCGCCTGGTCTGTTTTATTAATTAATCGATTCAGTTCATCATATTCAAATTCAATAATTTGATTCAAAGCATCTCTTTGCCAGACAAGATTTCCAGCAGGATCATATTTGTATTCCCAGAAACCCATATCCGGATCATCCATGGAAATCTTGCGCCCCAACACATCGTAAGAAATTGATGTCATATTTCCCATTGAATCGGAAACTTGCGTTAAGTTGCCCTCAGAATCATAGGTATAAAGCGTTGTTGCATAAAGATTATAGACGCTTTGCGGATAATGCGTGCTTCGACCATCGGCACCCGAGTACTCTTCCTTTTTAATTAATCGGCCAAAAGCATCTGCATAAGCAGATTGCTTGTGTCCATTTTCGTCAATAGATGTTGTTTTCCAGCTATCATAAATAATTGTGGAATAGCTTCCATCAGAATTTATTATCTCAACAACACGCCCCATGACGTCGTAATTTATGGATGTATAGGGTTTGCTTGTATCAATTTCATCAATCACATCAACAGGATTTATCGAAAAATACGGAAGATATTTCTTAATTGGCAAACCTCTAGAATTGTATTCGGTCTGTCCGCCAACGACGAAAGTACCCGCATATCCAGATTCAGATTTTGATTGAATAAGGCGTCCTAGCCCATCGTAATATTTTACCGAATCTATTGTGCCAGGCTCTCCCACCTTCTCTCTTTTATGCGTAACAATCTGAACATAATCAGAAAACATGTTGTATTCAATAGAACTTGTCGGAAACTTAATCGAATCAAGAGGAGAAACCGTGGCAACGAGACGACCGAAAGTATCGTACGTCTTTTTCCCCTCCTGATTATTTGGATCTTTAATTTGCTTTGATTGCCCCCAAAGTCCGTGACAGCCTAATCCATCGTCTAAAACAACGCCATCAACACCATAATATTCTTTTGTAATCTTATGATTCAACACATTCTCTGTCTTAAGCGGAAAAATATAATAATCCGTCTCATAAGTAATTGTTGTAACGCCACCATTAGGATCTGTTGTGGTCAAAAGATTTCCATATGCATCATAAGAATATTCGGTAATCGAATCAACATCAGTGGATCCATCGCCTCCCCACAGTTGTTTTTTTGTCACCTGCCCAATTGTCGGCAATGTGTTTAAATTCGTCGCCCCGTCATAATAAAGCCAAGTTTTTCGAACAACTGTTCCCGAATGATTTTTTACAATTGATTGTTTTGGAAGGCCAATGAGCCTATGGCCATTTTCAATATTGTTATGATATTCAATTTCAACAGTTCGGCTGTCGGACCCGATATCCGCACCTGTCGCAATATCAACTTCGCCTAAATTAATCGTTTTTGTTAAATTTCCAAGCTGGGGTGACTCTTGATAAAAATATTGCTCTTGAGTACGCTTCCCGGCTGAACTTCCTTCATATGCAAAATTATCTTTTTTCTCAAGATAAACAAAATTAACACCTGGGTAAAGCTCATCATGATTCCAAGTGCTTTCAGTTTTGGAAAGCAAATTATTGTTGAAATCATAAGACTCTTGCTTCTCGGGCCTTCCTTTATATATATCATCTTGCAAAGTATATGTTTCTGAATAATTACCATCAGGATCTATGACTTTAACATATCCAAACCCACGAGATTCTCTTTTCTCGGAATCCCAAAGTCCATCTGCATAGGAATACTCACTCGTATAAGAATGACCAAACATATCGCTGACTGTCATGCTCTTGACAACCTGGGCAGGAAAAGGAAAAAATGTATTGTCATAATGACAGGCCGAGTCATATTCAATCGAGCGAACTCCGCCAATTCCATTATTCATTGAAGATAACAAATCTGGCACGACGCCTTTGTTGATATAAAACTCCTTTGTTGTGCCTACACAAAAGTGTTTAACAGCATCGAGCATACCATCGGCATCGATATCCATTAATTTCGTTCCATAGCTTTTTAAATTTCCAGGTACAATCCAATCATTATCAACAATCCAACCATGGCCTGTATTAAGCAAAGTCTTGTATGTTGTGCCATCTGAAACAATCAAATCTGGCATTCCATCGCCGTTAATATCCGCGCATTGCGTTGTGCCATTATTGAAGTCAGTGTGACCAAACTCATTTTTCCATGGCGAGTTGACATCTTCGTACCAGCCTGATCCGTCGTTGATATAAATTTTTGTCGTTGAATCTTTTGAATACATAATGTCTTTTAAGCTATCACCATTGAGATCAACTAAAATTGCACCGTGTGCAAAATCCGTATAAGTGCTATCTTCGGTATTCCATGTGCTATCGTAAGTCCAACCATCTGAATTCGGCTCATTATTAATGAACGTCATATGCGTATGTGGACCCCATCCGCTTTTCTTCGATTTAACATAGTCGACATATCCATCACCGTTAACATCGTCTAAAAGATTTCCCGTGTATTCATGGTATCCGTAAACCGGGGCTCCGATTAGCCAATTTATTGGCAATGATCCGTCGTTTGGTAAAAGCCAGCTTGAATCAGCAACCCAGCCATCAACTTGATTATTGATATAGGCCTCATTGTAAATCGTTCCTCCATTGTTTGGTGGGTCATCTTGAAAATGCCTGACAAGATCAACCCAACCATCACCGTTTACGTCTACCATTCTGACTCCATACGCTCTGTCGATTTCTGGTGCAGTATCTAAAAACTGTTGTAACGCAGTAGGAAATTTCCAATCAACTGCAGATTCAACCCATGATTGGTTCCCGTCGTGCAAGAACGTTTTTTTTACAGGTGCTGAGCCATGATATGCATGGTATTTGAATAAATCAGGATAACCGTCACCGTTTGCGTCTGCGACACGAACCCCTAAATCTGCATAGCGTCCGCCTGCCTGGTACTCGCCAAACCTTGTATCTGCAGGAAGAGTCCATCCGGATGTCACCGTATCAAAACCTTTTTGTCCTTCTTGATAAATAAATGTTGTTGGAGAAAGAGATGTTACACCATCATCTCCATATTGCGTGATACTTGTCAGAAGTGAACGCTGCGTCATCGGACTTTGTGCGTACGAAAGCTCGTATTTTCTTTGAAGATTTCCTTCAACAAAAACTTTAATTGCCGAAATACGCTTTTCCATTCCAACAAAGAAATGACTACGATAAGAAAATGACGTATCAGGTCGAGGCTCTGTTTCAAACAAAACCGTTGCAAAAGGCTGTAAATTGGTTTGAGTATTTGCTGTATATTGAATTTCAAATGGATAAGCTTTGTTTTGATATTTCGAATAGAGCAATGTCATGCAATTTCCATAAATATCTTCAACTTTATCCAGATGCCATTCAAAAATCTTTGTTGCATCATTCGGATCAACGGTTCGCGTACTTGGACCTCGTCCAAAATAATACTTTATTCCTTTTTTATCTGTCACAAGCCAATAGTCGCTATTGATAAGTTCTATTTTCATAAACGCACCTTCAAGTTCAGGGCGAAACTCTGTAGAGTTTCCGCTAATATCAACCAACTCCTGACGCGAGCCTGACTGCATAAGAATAAATTGATCAGTCGAATCGTATTTTGGAACACCTTTTTTTGTCGAACGCGTTATCTTTCCAAACTCAAGCGACCAGCCAACACCAGCAATCCCATTCGGTAAACTAGAATTATAGGATAAATTAACCTCTGGCTTGATTCCCGATCGCCCAGCCGGAACATTAATCGGGATGCTGACGGTGGCTGTTCCCGTGGCAGGGTCAACGCTTAATTTCTCAACAGATTCAAATGCTTTGTCTTCATAAAGATTATCTGGCGAAGATCTCCCTGGATCCTGCTCATAATTTTGCTCTTGCTCTGTGGCCGGCTTTAAATTCTCACCGCTAGGAACACTCTCTGCAGAACTCTCACGCTGCACATCTGAAACTTGCTGTTCCTGCTCACTAGCAAAAACATTTAAAGAAGAAAATGAAAACAAAACAATAATCCCGATAATCCATATTTTCTTATCTTTCATTTTTATCCTCCTTATATTTATTTAAAACTTATTCTCACTAGCCAGCTGCAGAAACAATTTGCTTAATGTTTACTTTTTTACCTTTTGGTCCTCTTGCTTTAGAGCAACCTTTTTGCCTTCGTTTTTGTCGCTTATAGCAAGGTCTTCCTTATAACATCGACCACAAGGTTTGTAGTTTTCGGCGACAGCTTCGTTTTTGTCGATTACTTTTGTTTCTCTGTTTTTAACAAATCGACATGTTTTTTTGTGATACTTCGCACCATTTTGCGTTACGTGAACATCTTCGGCAAAGGCAAGCGTGCCTGCCGAAAGAAAAACCAAACATAACGCAGTTAACATCATTTTTTTCATAATCGTCTCCTTATTTCATTTCCGCAGCTGTTGTGAGAAATTTATTCCAGAATTTAATTTGTTACTCGAATTTCTTCGCTAAATCTTCCGCCAGTTAAGGCATCAATAAGCGCCGTGAGCTCTTCGACTCTCATTTGCTTATCGACAAGAAGCTGATAATCTTGTTCATTTCTTGTTAAAAGCTCTACTTGAATTCGCCTCCGCTCAAAATAAAGACGCGTGACTTCGTCCAAAATGTCTTCTCTAAGCTCGACCACAAGCTTAGAACGCGAGTCGATTGATGTCTGATCTGAATTCCAAATAATATCTCCTAGGTCCCACGACAAGGAAACATCCCATCCAAGATTGTTATAAAACGTCTTGTCGTCTGACCCAACATATTGCTGACCTCCGCTTGAATAGCTGCCCCAAGTGCTATCTGATGAAGTCAAATTTCTATCTCCGTCTAATCCTATAGATAAATCCGGAAGCCAGGCCTTGCGTTTTGCTTGCTGTCGCCATTGTTTTACTTTATTCGGACTGACCTCCGCATATTCAATTGCCATATTCTGAACTTTCTTGATAGAAGGCTCATTATCAAAAAATTCTCTAACTTTTCTATAGTCAGCTAAAGATGTATCTTGCCCTTCATCCTGCTCTTCAAGCACAAAAAAACCCTTATCAGATCCTGCATAAATATCTCCAGATAAGCTAAATGCTAAACAATTCATATTATTGGATTGCAAGCCTTTATATAGCTGTTTCCACTGATTATCTTTAAAGTAAAAAATACCTTTTTGCGTTGCAGCTACTAGCTGATTTGCACCTACAGCGACTAATGACGTTAAATATTCTGGCGAAAATCCTGAAGCCGGGATATTATTCCAAGCATCTTGTTCACCTGTGCGATAAAAAATTCCTCTTCTTGTAGCCACAAAAATAATGGAGTCTTGCGGATTAAAGATGTAAAGACTTAAGATTTCTTTAGTCAAAGCCAAGCCATCTTCTTCGTCGAAACCTTCTAAAATTTCTATATCTGAAGCTGAGGATGAAACAGAAAAAATCTTAATAATATTCTTATTTTCTATATCAAATTGAAAAATATCCTTTTGAGCGGCTGCATATATAAAAGCATCGTCCTTTTGAAGAAAGAATACTGGGTTGGATCCAAGCTCCCCGCTCATGCGACGCCAGATGAACCCTGTCTTTGATTTAAAAAAGAGCCCGGTTGTTGTTGCAACGTAGATTGTTTTATCAGTATCCAGAACAGAGAAACAGCGCTGATTCTTAGAAGTTTCAGCGCTAAAAATCTTTTTCCATTGCTTTCCATCACTGTCGCTAACAAAAACGCCGGCATCTGATGCAACATAAATAGAACTCTTCTCTTTATTAGAAATATGAATATCATTGACTCTTTGCTTGCTTCCCTTTATATAGAGTACAAGTGAACAACTTTTTCCCCCATCAACAGATTGATACACGGCTTTCGAAGTGCCAACATAAATAATCGATATTTCTCCAGAAATGGTATCAATGGCTGTAATCTCAGATTCATCTATTCCGTTTCCAGTCTTTTTCCAGATATAATTCTTAGGTAAAACTTCTTCTACACTTTTTGCGGAAGGCTGTTCAATAAAGCTTTGCGCTGGCGCTGACCAAAAAATAGCAGCAAAGCTAATTCCTGCAGCAATAAAAATAAAACAACTATTCTTTAAACATAGTTTTTTCATATAGCTTCTTCGTATCAATAAAAAGCAACGCCCTGGTTACAGCGCGCTTCATTTGAACATTATCCTTTTCAAGGTTCTCGACATACTTATCTAAATATTCAAGCATTGCTTCAAGGCCTAACTTCTTTCGCATCACCAAAAGAATTCTTAAACTTGTATACAATGCGACGATACTCCGTGGCGAGGAAAAAATATTATTGTCAGCGGCTGGTGAGTTTGAAAATTCATTTTTAAATTTATCTTCGTTCATCTCTATCTCCATTGGAAGGCAATATCAAGAATAGCATGCTCTTGATGATTTGTCAAGGGTATATTGATGATTGATCAATATTTATTAAATTCATATATACCTACGCCACAATGACTTACAAATACTATAAAAAATTCTAAAAAATTTATTTGTTTTTAATCAAAATCATATTGACTATTCATCAAAATATGCTATGATTCATTTATAGAATTTAATCGCTAACAATTCATATACGGGAAAATTAACCATGCTCATCGGGAAAAAGATTCAAGAAATTCGAAAGCAACAAAGAATATCACTTACGGAATTATCCAAAAAAAGTGGCGTGCAACTTGCCACTTTAAGTCGCATGGAAAACTTGAAGATGACAGGCACGCTTGAATCTCATATGGAAATCGCTAAAGCCCTTAGCATTGACATAACAGATCTCTATCAAGATATCGATTTTGAAAAAAATAAGATTGATCTGCAAAATGAAGAAACATCTGCTGATCTATTTAATTACAACGATAAATCATCTTATGAAATATTAACCAGTAAAGTATTATCTAAAAGAATGATGCCAACCTTGCTGCGCATTGATCCTGATGGAAAAACAAATACCGAACAAGGCTCAAAGCTTAGCGAAAAGTTTCTTTTTGTTTTGGAAGGCTCAGTTTCAATAAAAATTGGAGATACTGCTTATACATTAAAGGAAGGTAACACACTTTATTTTGACGCTTCCCTTCCCCACTATTTTGAAAATACGGGCACCAAAGCTACTAAAATCATTTGCGTGACAACACCAGTTTCTTTATAAAGAATAGCGGGTTGAAGGATTAAAGGAATAAAGCTAAAATATTAATATTCTTTACCGGAGGTTAAAATGTCCAGCCACAAAATTTTAATTGTTGATGATGAAGAAGGAATTAGAGAATCTTTAAAATTGATTCTCGCAGACCATTACAATCTCATTCTAACCGAAGATGGCGAGCAAGCGCTAAAAGTTTTAGAGAATTCTTCAGATATTGCGCTTGTCTTGATGGATATCAAAATGCCAGGACAAAATGGGCTTGAGACACTTGAGGCTATGAAAGAAAAATATCCCGATCTTAAAGTTATTATTGTTACTGGATATAAATCGGTAGAAACTGCCACAGAGGCTGTTCGTCTCGGCGCTTCTGGCTATATCGTCAAACCTTTTAAATCAGATGAAGTTTTAGCAACCGTAAGATCGGTTTTGAAAAAATAAAACGGTGACTTTATGATAAAACTTAATGCGTTTGCAGTGTCAGGATTGCTGATAACGATTACGTACCTACCCCTTTTTGCCCTGATCCTTAAGACTGGAAAGAATAAGCTCTCAAGAATATTTTCACTTTATCTTCTATCTATTTTATTATGGGGAATCGGCTCCTTTATCGCTGCAACTAACAAAAACCCTGAACTAGCTCTTCTCTCTTGGAATATAGCATATTCACCTGTGCCCTTCATACCAACCCTTTGCTATCATTCAGTTCTTCTTTTTTTTGAGAAAAGAAATAAAAACTTCCTGCTCTTTTCTTATATTCAAGCATTTCTATTCTTTATTTTAAGTCTTAGTGGCTTCCTATTTAAAGAACCAAGACTTCTTTTCAACCAATATTATTCACCAATAGGAACAAGCCTATATGAAATCTCTTTCTTTTTATGGTGTGGAATTATAACAATCGCTCATTTTCACTTTTTTCTTCTATACAAAAATAGTTACCCAAATCAGAAAAAACAACTATTCGGATTAATGATCGCAACAACGATAGGATTTATTGGAGGAATTTCTAATTTCTTGCCCCAGTTTAACATTCTAGTCTATCCTTATGGAAATTTCCTAATCCCCATTCATTCTTTTGCTGTAATTTATGCAATTCTAAGACACCAGATCTTTAATATTCATATCATAATCCGAAAAACCTTCATCTATTCTTTTTTGATTGCAATAATTACACTTTTTTATTTAGGCATCGTCTTATTATCTGAAAAATTTTTACAAGAACAAGTGGGATATAAATCGATACTAGTAAGCCTTGTAACCGCATTCGGTCTTGGATTATTTTTCATTCCAATTCGAAACAGAATCCAAATCTTTGTAGACAAAATATTTTTTAAAAACACGAGAGAAGAAATTGCTAGAGAGAATGAATTGCTTAGGCAGGAAATTACGCAGACTGAAAAACTAAAATCTATCGCTACTCTAGCGAGCGGAATGGCACACGAAATCAAAAATCCTTTAACAGCCATCAAAACTTTTTGTGAATATTTACCACAAAAATTAGAAAACAAAGAATTCTTAGAAAAATTTAGCCGTATCGTTAAAAATGAAGTTGATCGCATTGATAATATTGTGCACCAACTTCTTGAATTTGCCAAACCCTCTCCCCTTGCACTAAAAAATATCAATATTTATGATCTTATAAACAGCATTTTAGAATTCTTAAATAATAATTTTATAAAACATAAAATTAAGATTTCTAAAGACTTTGACAAAGACAATCCAAAGGTGCTAATTAAAGTCGACTCTAACCAGCTTAGACAAGCTTTCTTAAATATATTCCTAAATGCCATTGATGCAATGAAAACCGGTGGAAATCTTTTGATAAGAACAAAAATCAGTAGTAATATTTTGCATATCACGATACAAGATACTGGCCCAGGAATCAGCAAAAGAAATCTTAAATATATCTTTGATCCATTTTACACAAAAAAAGACGAAGGAACAGGTCTAGGGCTTTCAATTACTCAAAGAATTATAATCGAACATAAAGGAGTGATCTCTGCTGAAAGCCAAGATGGAGTTGGCACAAAATTTATCATTCAACTTCCGATAGAATCTGCAGACTAAATTTCCTGCCTGGAACACAAATCAACAAATGCCTTGGCAGCAATAGGATTAAATTGAATACCGGCATTCTTCTCAATTTCTTGGATGGCAGCTTCTTTTGGAAGGGCTTTTCGGTAGGTTCTGTCTGAGGTCATAGCATCATAGGTATCGGCCACGGCGACAACAGCCGCAATAACAGGAATTTCATCTCCTTTTAAACCTTGTGGATATCCTCGTCCATCATATCGTTCATGGTGAAATTTAACACCTTCCAGGCATTGCTCAAATTCTGGAAGATTTTTTAAGATTTCAGCACCATGAATCGGGTGCTCCTTTATCTGTGAAAATTCTTCATCAGTAAGTCCACTCTCTTTGCGCAAAACATTTTCAGGCACACCAATCTTTCCAATATCATGCAAAAGACCTGCAATATACAAATTCTCGCGAAAACTTTTTGGCAAATCGATTGCCTTGCTTCTAATTAACTCATCAGCAATCATCAAAGAATACTTAGTCACACGCTCTGTATGACCACGCGTATATTTATCTTTAGCTTCAATCGTTGACGCAAGAGAAAGAACGGTATTAATAAAAAGTGATTTGTTTCTCTCAACCTCTTTTCTTAAATCATCAATAAGCTGCGCATTCTGAATAGCCATCGCTACATCCGATGCTAATGCAGATAAAAAATCCATCTCTTCTTCGTTATACTGAATATCGCTCGTGCTTTTCTTGCCTAGCAAAAGAAGCGCCAAGAGATTATCTCGAAAATAAGCAGGAACACAAGCTACCACATTAAACATGGCCATCTGACATCCAACATCATGAAGCGTTTCTTTGATTTCTTTTTCATCTCCAATAACACCTTGCTGCCAAACCATTTTGTTTAAATCATCAACGATAAGTGTATTTTGTCCTTGAAAAAATGGACGAAATTTCTTATCTGTAAAAATCTTTATAAGAGAGTTGCCTTTACCGAACTTTGCAAACCCAGGAGGAATCTTTAATCCAGTTTTTCCTCCGGATATCGTAAGCACATAAGAATCTTTTTCGTGATCATATAAAAGAATACCTGCATGATCCGCCTTTACCTTTCGAACAATAAGCCTGATAATCAAACGAATCAAAACCTTTGGATCCTGCACAAGGATCATGCTGCGGCTAGCGTTCTCAAGTTCTTTTTTATAATTTAATTGCATAATATAATTATACTAGTTAAGTTGCGATAAAACAATCTGCTCCAGTTCATCCAAAGCCAGCGGTTTATGGACATAATTAACCACTCCAAGACTTTTTGCCTCGTCGATAACGTCTTGATCCTCAACGCCCGTGACCATGATGACTTTGACATCAGATCCTTTTGCGCGCAATTCTTGCAAGACCTCAATCCCTGTCATGTCTCCCATGCGTACATCTAAGAGAACAAGATCAGGCTTATCTTCATCAATTAATTTTAAAGCCTCTGCTCCTCCAGGGGCTGTTCTCACATCAATATTTCGTTTTACAAAAAAGTTTTTTGCAAATTCTCTTACATCTTGCTCGTCGTCTACAATCAATAATTTGGACATTACCTTACTCCTTAAATGAGCACCTAACTTATAGAACGCTCTTAACGCGCGAACATCAAGTTAACTTGTGCGAATTTATATCTAACGAATTGCGGCCTAGCAATTTGGCAGATATCTTTTTAATAATCCTTTATTTCTTAAAAACAGGCAACTTTAAAACTGTAAGCGTACCTGTCATATATTCTGAAGACATGAATACTTTACCATTATGATTATCTTCGACAATCTTTCGAATCACATAAAGACCAAGGCCTGTGCCTTTTTTACTAGAAAATTTCGTTGTAAAAAAGGGTGTAAATAATTTATTCTGATCTTCTTCTTTTACGCCAATACCGTTATCCAAAATGCTAATCTCTAAAAGACCGTCTGTTTGGCGAGTTGATATTTTAATTTTTGCTTTATAATTAGGCTCTTTTTTCTCAGACTTCCTTTGCATTGCTGCATCATATGCATTATCAATGATATTAAACATAACCTCTTGAAGCTGTGTAAAATTGCCATAAATAGCAGGAACATCTGAACCATAATCTTTAGTAATTGCAAGTTGATCTTTTTTAATCTTAAACTGCGTCATTTCCACTGATGCGTTGACAAGATTATCAAACTCTACGGCTCCAAAACCTTCTTCTCCTTTTCGCGTATAACGCAAAAGTCCTTGAACAATTTCTCCACCCTGATGCACGTTTTCTTGAATCTTAATAAGCGCTCTTGTAATATCGCTCAAAAGCTCTTTAATTTCCTCAGAAGATTGGCTTGCAACCTCTGCCTTTAGCTTAACTGAATCAAGCGCATCACCTGCAATAAACCCAAGCGCATGCAGCCGATTATTAATCTGATGCGAAAGACCGTCAGCCATGGTTCCGATGGTGGCCATTTTTTCTGCTTGAAAAAGCTGAGCTTGTGTTTTTTTAGACTCTTCATAAAATTGAGCATTTTCGATTGCAAGGGCTACTTGATTACCAAGAATCGTAAAAACAGCTAGATCATCTGAACTATACATCTCTTTAGATTTCTTTTTTCCTAAAATACCGATTGCAATAAGCTGTTTTTCTGTAAAAATCGGTACAACAACCTCAGCCTTTAAGCTCCTTAATTTCTCTTCAACTTCTTTGTATTCTTGTCCTCCATAATCATGCATTCTTTGCTTTATCTCTTCATAAACAATTGGAGCATTGACTTTTTCTAGATAACGGATAAGTGGTGAATGCTTTCTTATAAAAGGATCAAAATCTTTTAAATTCTTTTCCCTTGAAGCTTTAAGCAAGTATTCTCTTTGACTAAAATCATAAAGATACATGCAGACATGATCAAGATTAATTGATCGAGACAAGATATAAACAATCAAATTTAACAAGCGTTTTAAATCCTTAATACGCGTCATTCCGGAAGAAGCCTGCTTTAAAGTTGCCTGATATCTTTTTTGATCACGCAACAATCTACCTTCTGCTTTTTTTTGAATAAAAAGATAAATAAAAGGTCCACCTGTAGCAAGCAATGTTGAGGAGACAAGTGGAACAAACCACCACCAATCCCCAAAAATACTAACAAGGTCACTCCTCCATCCTAATCCCATTGCAAAAGGAATTCCAAGAACAAGAGAGTAAACAAAAATAAAAATACTTGTTCTAGTGATTGCCAAGGTTACATCCAGAAACCTATACTTCAATATTGCATATCCAAAAATTAAAGGATATAAAAACATAAAAATAAAACCAACCGGTGGAAAATCAATTCCGTAACTAGCTATAAAATCAAGAGCACCCAAAGATCCAACAATAGAGCCAAATAAGGCATACTTAATTCTTATTCTTTCAATTTCATTAAAATTGCCTCGCTTCTGAATAAGCCTTATTGCCATTAAAACATTAGAAATTGAAAAAAGAGAAATAAAAAACCCTAAAAATATTAAATGATTTAAAACAAAGGTGTCTGGATAGTGCCCCCACGCATAAGAATGAAGCCCAATAACCAATGGGAATTTCGTAAAACTTAAAATTATAAATATTAATGCAATAAAATAATTTATAAAAACAATTACTCTATCCTTATTTCTTCGCGTTAAATAGAAAACGAAAGAATAAAAACTAACCGGTATTCCAACAATCCCAATATAACCAATGCGAAACCAACGAAGCTTTTCAGCCAAGTTCATTGAAAAGTAACCTAACGCAAATGAAAAAAGCCAGATTGAAATAAAAATACCAAATATAGCAAAAGAAAGATTTACATAAGATTTTCTATTCTTAAAATAAACCAAAAAATTGAAAAACAAAACAAATACTGATGCCGCAAGCATAAAAAATGGCTGTACTTTAAAAAATATAGATGTCATATTACTTCACTTTCTTAATAAAGCCAACTTTACAACAATATTGAAAAAGCCTTAAATAAAACTCATCATTTATATCTGGATATTTAAATCCATAATTTTTGAGAACTTTTTGCGTCTTGTCTGAAACAAAAAAAGACTTATAGTTAAAATACGGCATAAAAGGCTCTATTAATCTATGCTGGACTGGTGTCAAATCTTTAAAATTAAATTTTCGTAAAGGAATAAATTCCGGATTTAAGTATCCAAAGAATCTAGCGGCTATGTCAACAAAGTGGCCTGATTTTACATTCTCGGGATTTACTATGTGATAGACTGCACTTCCCTCCTCTGTTTGTCCTAACAAAAAAATAGCCTGAGCAACAACGTCAACTGGAACTATGTTATGCAAACAATCGACATCTGCAGGGACTACCTTCAGAATTTTCTTCGAAAAAAGATAAACTGGCTCATAGAACATCTTAAAATTTGAGGTCTCCCCTTTTTCAAAGCCTCCTAAAATTATACTTGGCCTAAATATCAAAGTAGAAAAACTCTTGTCACTAAAAACTCCTCTCACCAAAGCCTCTGCTTCAAACTTGCTTTGCTCATAATAATTATTAAATTTCTGGCCGCAATCAAAATCATCCTCTGAGAATTCTCCTTCTTTGTCTCCTGCAATAAAAGTAGTTCCAACATAATTAAACTTCCTTAAATTCTTGCACTCTAAACAAAAATCTATAACATTTTGCGTTCCAACAACATTAACTTTTTGCGCCATTTTAAGATCAATGCCAAACCCGGTTAAAGCAGCAGAATGATAAACTCTATTTATTTTCTCACATAAATCATTATAAAGAGAACTTTCTAAACCAAACTTGCTCATAGAAATGTCTCCAGAAATAACAACAATTTTGTTCCTTCTACATTCCTTCCCTTCTAAAATCTTCAACAACACCTTATCGATTCGAGAAAAAGAAGATTCTTGCTTGCTAGGTCTAACCAAAAGATAAACAGTATCAATAAGCTCCTCAAGTAAAAAGAGCTTTAAAAGATTTGATCCAAGAAAACCTGTCGATCCAGTTAGAAATATATTTTCTTTATCAATAGCCATACTTAAAAATTATGCTCCCATCCAAATAAAAATGACGCATTATTACCACCAAAAGCCTGAGAGTTGTTTAAAGCAACCTCTATCCTCTGTTCCTTGAATTTATTCGGCACACAATCGATGTTAATTTCTGGATCTTTTGTTTCAAAGTTAATTGTTGGAGGTATCTTCCCATTCCTTATCGATAGACAGCAACTTACTGCTTCCAAGGCAGCCGCAGCCCCCATGGTGTGCCCAAGCATTGACTTTATAGAATTCACTGGAATTTTATTCGACCGTTCTTTAAAAATTGCTTTAATTGCCTGCGCCTCCGCTTTATCATTCTCAGGAGTTCCCGTTCCATGCGCACTGATATAGTCAACGTCTCCTGGACCAATGCCAGCATCTTTAAACGCTTTCTGAGCTGCCTTTAAAATTTGCTCATAGGCAGATGCTGTCATGCTATATGCATCACAAGATAGCCCGTATCCTAAAACTTCTGCATAAATATTTGCATTTCTTCTCTTTGCGCTCTCTAGGGATTCTAAAACCAAAATTCCTGCGCCTTCTCCAAGTATCATGCCTTTTCGGTTTTTATCAAACGGTTGACATTTCTTCGGTGCCATTGCAAGAAGTCTTTGAAAGCCTGTAAAAGCAATTTGCGACAAGGCATCAACCCCGCCTGCAAGCATAAAATCCAACGAACCAGATTTAATCAAATCAAACGAATAGCCTGCTGCATAATTACTTGCAGAACATGCATTTCCAAAAACAATATTGTGACCTTTCAATTTTAGCTCATGCGCAAGATTTAAGGAAATTGAATTAGATGGATATGCTAAGGCAGAAATATTATTAACCTTTAAAGAATCGCTTTTCTTCAAAGATTTTATATATAAATTTTCAAGAATCTGAGGCTCTCCCATTGTTGTGCCTAAGCACACGCCCATTCCTTCTTTGGGCAGAGATTTTAAATCTAGCCCAGCATCTTTTATAGCAAGTTTACCGGCGGCAACAGCCATTTGTGAAGCGCGACCCATGCGAGGAATTTTTCTTTTAGAAATAAATTTGGAAGGATCAAAATTCTTAACCTCTCCACCATAATGACGGTCATAGCTGGAGGTATCAAAAGATTCTATTTTACTAATGCCAGACTTGCCCGCTAACAGATTTTTCCAAAAATCTTGCCACCCGATTCCAAGCGATGAAACAACACCTAATCCTGTAATGACAACGCGCTTTGAATCACTTTCTTTTGATTTCTTAATCATACTTTCTTTACACCATAAAATATTTGAATATTTGAAATGCTTTTTTGACCGACAAAAACTTCAATGCTTGAATACCCGCCTGCTCCCATACTTTTTCCAGAAAGAACCTTCACAATCAACTGATCACCAACATTAGCCTGATCTAAAAACTCTACCTCTATTTTTCCAAGAAAATATATATTGTCTTTCTGGCCACTATTTAAAGAATGAAAAATAATCGCAGCCTGCGCTGCCGCCTCAACCATCAGAACCTCAGGAAAAACGCCTTCTCTCTGATCACTTCCTTTAGTTGTCCACTCATTTCCAGTAATATTTTTTATAGCTGTTAGGCTTTTGTCTTTTTCATAATCAACGACCTTGTCAATTAAAAGAAAAGGGTATCTTTGAGGCAAAATTTCTTGTATTTCTTTAAGCCCAAGCATAAACACCTATATTATTAATATTTATATATGTATAAAATATATAATTTATTATACCCTGCCTACGATGCAGAATCACTAAATTATTTAAAATTTTTAAAATATCCTGATTAGACTAAAATGGTAGATTCACAACATCTTCCGGCGTTTGAATATTGTGAACTTTTAACGAAGAATCGATTTTTCTAATCAACCCTTTTAAAACGCGGCCAGGGCCTATTTCGATAAAATCGGTTATTCCCTGCGAAGCCATAAAACGTACAGAATCTTCCCAGAGAACAGATGAAATGATTTGTTTTGGAAGATTGTCGGCAACAGCTTTGGGGTCTGTCTCGCCAACAGCCGTCACATTGCTGACAACAGGTAAAACAAGCGGCTTGATTGTAACTTTGCTAAGCTCTTCTTTAAACTGATCAACGGCAGGACTCATTAAACTTGAATGAAATGCACCAGCCACCTCTAGAGGAATAACGGTTTTAGCCCCTGCCTCTTTTATTGTTTCACATGCCTTCTCGATCTTCTCGACTTGGCCACTAATCACAATCTGTGCTGGAGAATTAAAATTGGCCACCTGAACGCCTGCTTCACCACAAATCTCTCTTAATTTATCTTTGTCGAACCCAATAACCGCGGCCATTGTTCCTTTGTTAATATTACACGCCTCTTCCATAAAAGCACCACGCCGCTCAACCAAGCGAATGCCTTCTTCAAAAGAAAATGCTCCTGATGCGATAAGCGCTGAATATTCACCAAGGCTTAGGCCAGCTGTAAACTTGGGATTGATATTTTGAAATTTTGGACTCTCCTTCAGGGCCGCTAACGCCGCAATGCTAAAAGTAACAATCGCAGGTTGGCTATACGATGTCAGAGTTAATTTTTCTTGAGGCCCATTAAAAATAACGTCGAGCAGATCATTGTCGAGTGCGCTTTGAGCTTGATCAAAAATCGCTTTTGCCGCCGTAGAGCTATCATAAAACCCTTTGCCCATACCAACTGCTTGTGCGCCTTGTCCAGGAAAAATTAATGCTACATCTATCATTTCTTAAATCTCCTCATTAAAACTTCAACACCATTGCCCCTGACACAAGTCCTGCGCCAAACGCAACCAAGACAACATAATCCCCTTTACGAATACGGCCTACTTCGACCGCCTCATACAACGCAACCGCAGCTGATGCCGCAGACATGTTGCCATATTTTTCAATATTAATAAAAACTTTTTCTTTTGGAATTTTCAATTTCCTTGCCACGCCTGCAATAATGCGATCATTGGCCTGGTGAGGAACAATACACGCCACATCTGAAATCTTAATTTTTGCTTTCTTGACAGCGAGCTCAGTGCATTCAGCCATAGAATTAACTGCAATCTTAAAAAGCTCTGACCCACGCATCCGAATATACGGCAACGTACCTGATCCGTGTTTTGGCTTTGATGGATGACGCGTTTCAGGAATAACAACTTTCATTAGCTCGCCATATTCACCAAAACTCTCAAGATGTTCTGATAAAATTCCTTTACGCCTTCCTTTTGCCAAAATGCAAGCTCCTGCTCCATCGCCAAAAAGAACACAGGTATCTCTATCTTCCCAATCAATCATCGTTGTCAACCGATCAGCAGCAATAACAAGCGCATTTTTATACATACCAGTCAGCAAAAATTGATGCGCAACCGAAAGCGCATAAACATATCCTGTGCAAGCTGCGGAAATATCAAATGCCACCGCATGTTTTGCACCAATGCCTTTTTGAACCAAACACGCCACAGATGGAAAATTGCTATCAGGAGAAGTTGTCGCAACAATAATAAGTTCTATTTTAGAAGCTGCTAATTTTGCATTATGCAAGGCTTGCTCAGCGGCTTTAATCGCCAAATCACTTGTTTTTTCATGTTCGCCTGCAATACGACGTTCCTTAATCCCTGTACGAGTCGTAATCCATTCGTCAGACGTGTCGACGATCTTTTCTAAATCTGCGTTAGTTAGTTTATTGGAAGGAACATAATGACCCAGCGAGAGAATTTCTATATTTTGCATGTTCTTAGCCTACCTCTTTGATCATATTTTCAATCAGGTTATCTTCGACTTCTCGAATCGTTGCGCGAATCGCATTTTTAATTGCCTTTGCGCTTGATCGACCATGACTAATCATGACCAAACCATTAACACCCAAAAGGGGCGCTCCACCATACTCAGTGTAATCGGCATGCTTTTTAATATGCATTAATCGTGACTTCATCAAAAAAGCTCCCCATAAGGCGAGCGGACTTTTCTTAATTTCTCTTTTAATTAACGTGCCGGCAGATTCCATAACACTTTCGGCAACCTTAATAACAATGTTACCAACATAACCATCACAAATAATGCAATCACAGCGACCTGAAAAGATTTCATTTGCTTCAATATTTCCTTCAAAATTCGATACGCGTTCCGTCAAAAGCCGATGCGTTTCTTTCATAAACTCTGTTCCCTTGGTTTCTTCAGCTCCAATATTAAGAAGTCCGATCTTTGGGTTTTCAATATTTAGAATTTTCTGAGCATACACATTTGCCATTAATGCTGAATGAAGAAGATGCTGTGGTTTCGGATCGGTATTAGCCCCGACATCAATAAGAAAAGAAAATTTATTTTGCGTTGGAATAACCAAGCCAATCGCTGGGCGCTCTACGCCAGGAAGCATTCTTAAAAAAAATGTGGCTGCGCAAACAACAGCACCTGTATTGCCAGCACTAATAAAAGCATCATATTTTTCTGGATCTTTTAGAAGATTGACGCCGACCGTAATAGAAGAATTCTTTTTTCTTCGGATCGAAGATGTCGCAGGATCATGCATGCCAATAACTTCAGGCGCATGCACAACAGTAATTTTATCTTTTGAATAATTATACTTGGAAAGCTCTTTTTGAATGTCCTGCTCAACGCCAACCAAAGTCACATTCGCATCAAATTCTTTTATGGCTTGAACGACACCTTTGACAATTTCGTAAGGTGCATGATCTCCGCCCATAGCATCAACAATAATATTCACGTGCAAATTCCTCTAAGACTGCAACCCCACAGCCAAACGAAAGTTAAATTTTACTTCTGCTTTTTCTTTTCTTTCACTTTAATCTCAACAACCTGCTCACCTTTGTAATGTCCACAATACGGACATACACGATGAGGTGCAATTTCTTTTTTACAATTCGAGCAGACGCCAAGCGTTGGGACTTCAGCCTTATAATGCGTTCGTCTTTTACGTGAACGCTGCTTTGAATGTTGTCTTTTTGGATGTGCCATTAATAATCTCCCTTTTATTTTCTTCTTATATTAAATAGTTGTTTTGCAACTACACTTTTTTTCATTTAAATCTATTCCGCAAACCAAACAAACTCCCTTGCAATCATCCGAACAAAGAACTTTATATGGAAGATCTAAAAGAATTTCTTGGCGAACATCTTCGCCAAGTTCAATATGTTTCTGACATTCGTCTAGATCATAATAAAAAGCTAGCTCTTTTACAATCTCTTTTTCAAAAGATCGAAGACATCGACCACATAAAACTGAAAAATTTGCTTTTGCGCTTGCTTTAGCCGATACAACATTTCCAATACATTCAAGATGCGCATTCACAAAAACAGGCGCTAGACATTTGATGTCTTCGTCATCAAACGTAAAATCTTCTTTTTCAAGAAATCCATCAACCTGCAAGCCGATTGGCGGAATATCTTTAATAGCAATTTTCATAGAGCTAATTTGGCTTTGAGCTTTTCTTGAACAAAACCCGGAACTAATGTCGAAACGTCAGCTCCCAATGCTGAAACTTCTTTTAGAAGTGTTGACGAAATAAACGAATGTTTTTCAGACGGCATCAAAAAAACAGTCTCGATGTCTTCTGCAAGACGTCTATTGGTTAATGCCATTTGAAATTCGTATTCGAAATCAGAAATCATACGAAGACCTCTAATCAAAACGCCAGCCTTTTTTTTGCGTGCAAAGTCCACAACCAAGCTATTAAATGTCTCTACCCGAACACCCTGCAAATCTTTTGTAGCTTCGCGAACCATATCAATCCGCTCTTGAAGACTAAACAAAAGATTCTTTCGAGATGTTTCTGCTACGGCCACAATCACTTCTGGAAATATGTGGTTCGTTCGCTCAATAACGTCTAGGTGACCAAACGTAACTGGATCAAATGTTCCTGGGTATATGGCTAACTTATTCACCGCTTAACTGCTCCTATAAATAGTTACTAGCGAGGCACCATATTTTCTAGTCTTAAAAAGCGAAAACCGGCCTTGCTGGTCCGGTAAACCCTCTCTTTTATCGTGCTGAAACACTAGCAAAGAATTGGAAAATACTATATCATGGGCTACCAGGGTTTTCAAGGCTTTTTTTGCCAGTTCTCGACTGTAAGGTGGGTCAATAAAAATAATATCAAATTGCCTTTTTTTCCTTGCAAATTCTTTAATAGCGGCAAATGCATCAAGCTTAAAAGTATCAAAATAGCACTCTTTTCGCTCATAATAAGGCATTTCCAAAACGACCATATTCTCTTCAACAACTTTGAAACATTTGAGATCTTTCTCAACAAAAACAACATTTTTAGCTCCGCGAGAGATCGCCTCAAACCCCATAGCTCCGCTTCCAGCAAAAAGATCTAAAAAACTTAATCCCTCTAAGTCCTGACCTAAAATATCAAAAACCGACTTTCGGATAATATCCGAAGTAGGGCGAATGCCGTGTGGCATATAAAAATTTTTTCCTTTGAGTTTTCCTGCTAATATTTTCACTTATTACCCCGATAAAATATTCTTTAAATAGTTTGGATATCTTCTTAATATGGTACTCTTTATAACAGTATTTGCTGACTTTTTCAACCTCGGATCTTGTTTTGTCAAATCAATAGCTTCAGCTCTAGCCTGCTCCAAAATATCCAGTTGTGTCTGAGGATTTGCAATTCTTAGCTCATTAAGCCCATGTTGATGTCGTCCAAAGAATTCTCCAGGGCCACGAATCAATAAATCTTCTTGCGCAATCTTAAATCCGTCAATTGTTAAAAGAAGTGCATCCAATCGAGCTTGACCTTCCTGCGTTGTTGGCTCTGCAATCAACAGGCATTTTGAATCTAATTTGCCTCGTCCAATGCGCCCCCGAAGCTGATGCAACTGCGAAAGCCCAAAACGGTCAGCATGCTCAACAAGCATAACCGTGGCATTGGGCACATCAACGCCAACCTCTAAAACTGTTGTGGCAACTAAAATCTGGATATCCCCTTGCTTAAACTTATGCATAACATCTTGCGCCTGATGCTTCTTCATTTGACCATGTAAAAGTCCTAAACGAAATTCTTTAAACTCTTTTGCTTTAAACTGTTTAAACATCTGTTCTGCAGACTTTAACTCTAATTTCTCCGATTCATCAATAATCGGATAGACTATGTAAGCCTGTTGACCAGCTTGAACAGATTCTTTAATAATTTTATACGCACTCGGTGCCTCATCATGTGAAAACAAAGTTGTCTCGATTTTGCCTCGCCCTGGAGGCATCTCATTAATCGTTGAGACGTCCAAGTCGCCATACAGCGTCAAGCATAATGTGCGTGGAATAGGCGTTGCCGTCATAACTAAAACATCCGGGCTCTTTCCTTTAGCCGAAAGAAGCGCACGCTGTCGAACACCAAACTTATGCTGCTCATCGATAATGACCACGCTTAGATCTTTAAACTCAACGGCCTGCTGAATCAATGTATGCGTCCCTATAAGAATGTCAATATTGCCTTGTTTTACTTTTTTAACAATCTCTTCTTTTTCTTTTTTATCCGTCTCGTTCATCAAAATTTCGATTCGAATTTTGCCAAAAGAAGAGCTTTCAATCACCTTCTTTAAAACTTCAAAATGCTGTCGTGCCAAGATTTCAGTTGGCGCCATAAAAGCAGCCTGGTGCCCATTTTGGACAGACGCAAGACATGCAAAAAAAGCAACCAAAGTCTTCCCTGACCCAACATCTCCTTGCAAAAGCCGATGCATAGGACTTCTCAAGGACAGGTCGCGTTTTATCTCATCAACAACTTTCTTCTGCGCTTTAGTAAGATCAAAATTAAAAAGATCCAAAAAATCCTGATAAAAATCATCTGTAATCCGATGTGCAAATCCCTTTTTCTGAACAATATTTAGTCGACGCAACAAAACAGAAACTTGAAATAAAAAGAACTCTTCAAACGAAACACGCTTATATGCAACAGCTTGCTTCTTTTCATCTTCTGGAAAATGAATATTCCAAAGACTTTTAATAAGATTATCTAATTTATATTTTCTTCGAAGAGCGCAAGGAAGCACATCTTGAGCTAAAGTTGCATATTTATCTAAGCAACGCTTAATTGTTTTACGAATGTATCGCTGTGAAATACCGCGCGTTAAAGGATAGATCGGAACAATACGGCCAACGCTTAAAGATCGATCTTCCTCATCATCAGTAATGACCTCGTAGTCTGGAGAAACGAGCTGTAGGCGATCCTTGTAAATATCAACTTTTCCATAAAGAACGACTTGCTGGCCTACCTCAAAATATCGATCAAGATAGGGACGATTAAACCAAACACAAAAAATACGAGAGTGATCATCGCCAACTTGCATCTCATAAACATGTTTTTTTGTATGCCAACTTTTTCGTCCAGAATGTTTTAAAACTTTTCCGCTAACAGTTTGCCACTCTCCAACCTTAACATCCGACAAAGGCGTCATGCTTCTCCTGTCTTCATGACGTCGAGGAAAAAGATAAAGAAGATCCTCAGCACTAAAAACACCTAATTTCTCAAATGTCTTTGTGCGGGCAGGACCAACACCTTTAATGTACTGAACGGAAATTTCTTTTAGATTCTTCATCATTACTAAATAAGATGTTTCTTAGGCAGGATAATACAAAATCTTTAAAAATTTCTCATGCGGCTGACTTGTTTCTCAAATCGCTTTTTATAATCAACGCTAAAAACTTCATGAAAATCATAAGCCTCCCGAAAACTTTTCAATGTATCTTCTTCCGTTTTGCTTAAAATTTTATGCTGAACAAGATTAAAAACGATATGGCCAAAATCTTCAGTCGTCTTAACACCCCAGTGTTTTAAAACCGTTAAAACCATTGGACCAAATTTATTTTCTAAAAGTTGACGAATACCTTCCAAAAGCTCTTGGCCAGTAACGTGCTTGGAACGGCGAAACTTTTTTTGCGTATAGGCAAGGGCTTCCATGATAAACTCATAGGCTTCGCTCTTGTAACGCTCATCTTTAGCACAAATTGTGTCGATAACATTATTAAATTCTTGATTCATAAATAAATCCTTAAATGAGCACATAAATTGCGCGCCTATAGGAAACGCTAAGTTATTTGTGCAAATTTACTCCGCACTTAAAACGTGTCGGAGTTCAATTAAATAAATTACTCTTATTAATATCTTATCTTAAAACACAAACAAAGAAAAGAAGTTTGTCGAATTCAACAAAATTTTTACAACTTCTTTAAAAAACTATGGCATAATACTTCTAATGAACAAAAAAATACATTGGGCTTGGAAGCTTTACCTTTTTGCCTATTGTTTTCCGGTTATAAACAATGCAATAAGCTTGCTGACACGCGACTCTACCGTTGACCAGTATTACCAAATTTTAATTGCATTTAAAAAAACTTACTTTCTTTGGTACGCTCTTAATATTGGAAGCGTTGTTGTGGATGGATTGTCCCTTATTCCTCTATGTTTATTTATTTTTCAGAAACGATTCTTAAACACTTTTGTGTGGAAATCACTTTTCGCTATAAGGATAGTGTTTCTTGTTCTCGGACATTCCTATGAATGGAAAGTGATCAAATCGTTCTTTTATGCAGATGTGGCTGTTGCGGCCTCGCTGATTATTTTTCTAGTACTTTTTTCCGTTCCATCCTACACTGCCTGCTTCAAATACGCATTTCAGCAAAATCGATTATTTCTAAAATAATTACTTTGCTTCAGCGCCCCCGTTAACCTTAACCGTTGAATGACGTAAAACTTTTTCCGAAAGGTCATCAACAATAGCATAAATACACGGAACCATAATAAGCGTTAGTCCTGTTGCAAAAAACAATCCCCAGATCAAAGCTAAGCCCATAGGCTTTAAAAATGGATCTCCGCCACCAATTCCATAAGCAACGGACAGCAACCCTACAATCGTTGTAATCGTCGTCATCAAAACTGGCCTCAGTCTAACTCTTCCAGCCTCGATCAACGACTCTCTTCTATCGTTTCCTGCTTTTCTCAATTTATTAATAAAATCAACTAAAACAACAGAATCATTAACAACAATACCCGTTAAACCAACAGATCCCATGAGGGCAAAAAAAGTTAAAGGTCTTCCATGAGCCATAAAAGCAATAAGAACACCAATAATACCAAAAGGTATTGCCATCATAACGATAAATGGCTGAACAAGAGAACCAAATATAGCTGTTAAAATAATAAAAATTAAGAACAAAGCAACAACAAGAGAAAATAATAAATTTCCCTGTGTCTCTTTTTGCTCTTCATATTCTCCTGCAAATTTCAGAATATATCCTGGATATTCAGATTCAATGTTAGCAAATTCTTTTTTTAGCACCTCATTAACTGAAAACGATGTTGCATCTTTACCATCAACATCACCTGTAACCCAAACAACACGCTTGCCATCAAGATGAGTAATTGAAAACAAGCCTTCTTTTTTTTCTATTTTAGCCACAGACTTTAAAGGCACTAAATTTCCAAACTTATTCTCAACTAAAATATCATCAAACACATCCAAATTATCTCTATGCTCTTCTGGAAAACGAACAAGAACATCAATTTCATCCTCAGCCTTTAGCGGCTTAACCGCTGTGGCCTTTCCTCCATAAAAAGTAGTTCTCACGGTTGTCGCCACATCATTAACCGTTAACAAATATTTCTTTGCCTTTTCTTCATCCACAACAACACGAAGATCTTTCTTTCCAAAGATATAATTACTTGAAGAATCTGTTGCTCCTTTAATGCCTTCTAAATATATAACAATTTTCCCTGCAATTTCATCCAATATCTCAAAATTATCGCCCTTAACCCCAACTTGTATTGCGCGTCCAGTAGGAGGGCCTTCTTTTTGAGCATAAAAATAGAGCTTCTCAAACCCTTTAATATCTTTTAATTTTGGTCGTAAAAAATCAATGATCTCTTTTTGTGTTCGTCCTCGTTTTTGCGCTGGCGTTAAGAAAACTGTTACTTGTGCAAAATGAGATCCCTTCTTAGCATTCGGATCAAATCCATGTTCCTCAGAAATTTCTCCAATATACGTTCTATACGAATCTCGCTCGTCATTCCCTAAAGATTCAACCAACTTTTCAACCGGAACAATAAGCTCTTCCATCTTCTTTAAAGGTGTTCCGACCTTTGCTTCAGCGCGAATATAAAAATTTTCTATACCTTCACCTGTAAATAATATAATCTTCATAGAACTAACAGCTAAAAATACAACAAAAACGCAAAATACAACAACAGATCCAAAAACAGCGTAACGATTCTTAAGTGTAAATTTAAGAATACGGAGATAAAAATCATTTATCTTCTTAAACCATCCCTTTTCTTTTGGCCTTCCATCACTGTGTTTTTTAAATTTACCCCCCTTTACAAATTCAGCTAAATGTGACGGTAAAATAATAAATGCTTCTAAAAGAGATGCCCCAAGAGCAATCATAACAACAATAGGAATTTGCCGTATAAACTTTCCCATAATATCTGGAATAAATAAAAGCGGTGCAAATGCCGCACATGTCGTCAAAACAGCAGCTGTAATCGGAGCAATAACTTCATTTGTTCCTTTAATTGCAGCCTCTTTTGGTGACATGCCAGACTCAATATGCCGATATACATTTTCAGACACAATAATCCCATCATCGACAATCATACCCAAAACAATAATCAACCCTAGCATCGAAACAAGATTGACCGTAACTCCAAGAGCGTGCATGCAAAAGAATGTCGTGAATAATGCAATTGGTATGCCAATTGCCGTCATAATCGCTGGTGCGGGATTTAAGAATAAAAACAGGACAATAACAACTAAAACAAAACCTATAAAACCATTATTACGAAGAACATTTAAACGTCTTTTAACATAAAAAGACATGTCATTGGCAACCTCAATATCAACTTCCTCAGAAATCGTAGCCTTAAACTCATCAATGGTCTCATTAACCTTTTTTACAACTTCAATAATATCTGCACCCTCAGACTTCACAACAACCATTCCAAGGGTTCTTTTTCCATTCGTTCGTGCAATATTTTCTTCATCTTCAAAAGTCTTAACAACGCTGGCAACATCTTTGACTTTTAGATGATTTCCCATATCATTGGAGCGCACAACAACACCTTCAATCTCTTTGACAGTATTAAATTCACCGGTTGTTCTAACGTTAAATTCTTCTGTTTCCGTCGTCAAATGGCCGCCAGGTAAAGTAATATTTCTTGCCTTTAAAGCACTCATGACCTCGCCGACCGAAACATGATATTCTTTTAACTTTGCAGGATCAACTTCAACCTGAAACTGCGGATCCAACCAACCCATGCGATTAACATTCGAAACACCATAAATATCAAGAATCAACTCTTCCAAATTCTCTGCATACTCTCTTCGTTTAACACTTGAAATATTCCCGCTAACAGAAATCTCAAGGACCGGAATTTCTTTACTTTTAATTTCAAAAACATAAGGGTCGTCTCTTACCCCTTCTGGCAAATTCTGAACACGATCAACAGCGCGCTCAATGTCATCAACAACTTGCTTTTTATCCGTTGCCTTTGGGTCAATTTCTATGCCTATTGTCGAGGCGCCTTCCTCAGAAACACTGTTCATCTCCTTGATACCGCTAATACCTTTAATCTCTTTTTCAAGAGGAATAGATACGAACTTCTCAACGTCATCAGCTGGCGCACCAGGATAATAAGTTGTAACAATAACGCGGTCGTAATCAACCGCAGGAAAAGCTTCTTTCCTTAAATTATACATGGCAAATATTCCCATAAATATAATTAAAAAAGATATAAGATTAACTAATGTTGAATTCTTAACTGAAAATTGAGCTAATTTCATAAATGAATACCTAACTTTTGTAGCGCAGCTAACAACAAGTTAGCCGCATGAATTTATCCCGTTTTAACTGCGGCCTAGCAGTCAAAATCAGAAGCCTATATTCCCTCTTGCCAATACTGCTGAAGCAACACACCCTGCTTAACATTCAAATTAATTAAAGCCACCTTGTAATCAAACAAAGCATGCACAGCCTGTTTTTGCGCAGCAAGCGCATCATTTTGATAACGAACAATCGTATCCACATCGCTTCGACCATAACTAAAAATCTTTTCCTGTTCTTTAAGCTTTTGGGCTTGAAGGCCAGCGATCTCCTCTTGATGCTTTGCTTTTTCACCTAATGTCTTACATAAGCGAACCTGATCAACAACATCAATCAAAATCGTCTTTTCCATCCTCTTAAGACCAATCAAAGCCTGAGCCTTCTGGAGCTCAGCCTTTTTTAATTGTGACTTTGCGCTTCTGTTTTCTAAAGGAATGGTTATATTTAGAAATGCCGAGAAATCAGGATGATTTTCTTCCGTTATATTGTTAATTGAGTCTTTAAATTTATCGCCTAATCCATTACGAGCTAAAGATGCTTTAAGATTAATCTCTGGCCATACATTATTTTTCTTCATTGAAAGTGCAATATTGCGCATGCGCACATCATTTAATGCCTGCTTATAATCTCGACGATGATCAAAAGCATTAATCAAAGAAGCCTCAACTTTTACTTCTTGAATATTTAAATCCAGATGATTAAAAGGAACGATATCAGACATGTCCTGTGTTAAATTAAGACCTAGCTTTAATGCATTCATTCTTGTTTGAACTGTATTTTCTGAAACAGATACATCAGAAATACGCTGCTTATAATTAGCCTGGGAAGCCAAGAAATCTGGCTGTTCAACAAGACCATCGGAAAGTTTTTCTCTATTGATCAAATAAAGACGTTCCGCCTGAAGCAGCATGTCTTTCTCAATGTTCACTAAATCAATAGCCAACGCTAAATCCCAATAAGCAACTTGGACAGCGGCTAACGATTGTTCAATTTTATCTAAAGAAATATATTCTAAATTCTGAATATCGATTTGTGTAATCTTAACGTCACCCCGATCCTGAATACCAAAAAAATTCTTACCTAAATCTTGACTCACCGTAAAACCTAAAGATGAATCATGCGCAGGATTCATCGTAACAGCACTTGATTCTGTCCATTGACGATTATTTGTCTGGTCAACACTAATTGTTGTTCCCGTTGGAAGTTTTTTGCTAAGGCCAACTTCATAATCATTATTAATTGTTTTTCCCGCAGCCAACGTTGAAGAACTAGCTGATTTGTCCTTGTTATACGCAGCACCAATTGTTAAGATTATGTCATAAATCGACTTCGACTCATCTTTCTTTGTCTTAGAAATCTTAGCGTCATAACGAGCAAGCTGAATATCAAAATTATTTAAGAGTGCAAGTCGACTAGCCTCCTCTATAGAAAGAGTACGCGTCTGCCCTACGGAAATACCGCTTCTGACAACATCTTCGATGCTTGTCTGAGCTAAAGCAAAAGAAGACAACATTGTCAGGACAAAAAAGACTAAAGAAGATAAAAATATTTTATTTCGCATGATATGCATCCAAACCTTTAACAATCTTCTTTAAAATGCGAATATGAGTTTCTTGATCTTTAATAGAAAGAATGCTTGAAATAATTCTCCATTTTTTTATAGCTGTTTTTTGAATTTTTTTTGTAACGTTCTTTCCTTTGCGCGTTAATGCAATATTTACAATTCTTCTATCTTTTTGGCTACGAACGCGCTCAACATATCCAGACTGATACAACCTGTCAACAATTCCAGTTGTCGTCGGAGCAGAGACACCCATCTCTTTGCTTAACTCCCCAAGTGTGCATAGCTTTTTCTCAGACAAAATCATAACCGCACTCATTTGTGATGGAGGAACTTCTCCGTCTTTGGCCATACCGCGGTGCATTTTCTTAATGAACAATGGAAAAATCTCTAAAATTTCTTTTGCTAATTCTTTTTTCTTATCCATCACATCCTCCATTCACTTAGCTAAGCTAAATATTTACTTTATTAAAGTTTAGCATAACTAAATATACTGTCAAGAAAATATTTTCTTCTCCAAAAAAAAGAAACCCCGCACCATCAATTGATGGTGCGGGGCAAATTAAGCCCAGCAACTTTCTACTCTCCCACCTCCTTGCGAAGGCAGTACCATCGACCTTAAAAGGCTTAACGGCCGTGTTCGGAATGGGAACGGGTGTTGCCCTTTCAGCAATGCTACTGGACATATCCTGCAAAAGCTCAACAATTATTGTAATAGGCGATAATACCTATAAAGTTTCGAGTAAGTAATACTTAAAGATCAAGCATTCGGCAGATTAGTACTGTTTAGCTGAAATCATTACTGATCTTACACTTACAGCCTATCAACCTCGTAGTCTACAAGGTGCCTTCAGTTCCGAAGAACAACGATACCTAATCTTGAGGGAGGCTTCGCACTTATATGCATTCAGCGCTTATCCTTTCCGAACGTAGCTACCCAGCCATTACCCTTGGCAGGATAACTGGAACACCAGAGGTTCGTCTTTCCTGGTCCTCTCGTACTAGGGAAAGATCCTCTTCAAGTATCGTACGCCCACACCAGATAGAGACCGAACTGTCTCACGACGTTCTAAACCCAGCTCGTGTACCGTTTTAACCGGCGAACAGCCGGACCCTTGGGACCTTGTACAGCCCCAGGATACGATAAGCCGACATCGAGGTGCCAATCCGCGCTGTCGATATGAACTCTCGAGCGCGATCAGCCTGTTATCCCCGGAGTACCTATTATTCGTTGAGCGATGGCCATCCCATTTTGAACCACCGGATCACTAAGCCCTACTTTCGTACCTGCTCGTCCTGTCGGACTCGCAGTTAAGCCTCCTTATGCCTTTACACTCTACAGACGATTGCCGACCGTCTTGAGGAGACCTTTGGACCCCTTCGTTACATTTTAGAAGGGAACCGCCCCAGTCAAACTGCCCGTCTGGCAATGTTCTTTGCCCTGATTCAAGGGATCAAAGTTAGAATCTAAATACTAAAAGGGTGGTATTTCACTGATGACTCCAGCGCAACTAACGCTGCGCCTTCATAGTCTCCCACCTATTCTACACAAGCAGGATTCAAATTCAATACCAGATTGCAGTAAAGGTTCCGGGGTCTTTTCGTCTTGGTGCGGGTAGGCGGCATCTTCACCGCCACTACAATTTCGCCGAGTCTCTCCTTGAGACAGTGCCCAACTTGTTACACCATTCGTGCGCGTGGGAACTTACCCCACAAGGAATTTCGCTACCTTAGGACCGTTATAGTTACGGCCGCCGTTTACTGGGGCTTCAGTTCAGAGCCTAATCCGAAGATCTCACCCCTTCCCTTAACCTTCCAGCACCGGGCAGGTGTCACACCCTATACGTCGTCTTACGACTTTGCAGAGTGATATGTTTTTACTAAACAGTCAGCCAGGCGTCTTTACTGTGGCCCAAAAAGCTTACATCCGTAAAGGACTTCACTTTCAGGGCACCCCTTATCCCGAAGTTACGGGGCTATTTTGCCGAGTTCCTTAAGGAGAGTTATCTCGAGCGCCTTCCCATATTCTGGGTATCTACCTGTGTCGGATTACGGTACGAATGGCTATAATACTCACTTAAAGGCTTTTCTTGGCAGCATGGAATCAATGACTTCCCCCTTGGCGTACCGCGGGGTCCCCATCACCTCTCACTTCGTATCTCTACGAAGCTACCAGTTTAGACGAAGACATCCAACACTTCGCTCACCTATCCTCCTGCGTCACTTTAAGCTGATAACGTTTATAGCCAGTTCCGGAATATTAACCGGATATCCATCGCCTACGCCTTTCGGCCTCGACTTAGGATCGACTAACCCTGGGCGGATTAACCTTCCCCAGGAAACCTTGGATTTTCGGCGCTACGGTTTCTCGCCGTAGTTTTCGCTACTTATACCGACATTGTCACTTCTGCTTACTCCAGTGCTCCTTACGGTACACCTTCAACGCTTAGCAGAACGCTCCTCTACCCCTCCTTTTTTCCGAAGAAAAAAGAAAGCCATGGTTTCGGTTATAGACTTAAGCCCCGATCATTTTCGGCGCAAAATCACTCGACCAGTGAGCTGTTACGCACTCTTTAAATGATGGCTGCCTCTGAGCCAACATCCTGGCTGTCTGTGTGACTTCACTTCCTTTACCACTTAGTCTATATTAGGGACCTTAACCGATGGTCTGGGCTCTTACCCTTTCGACACTGAAGCTTAGCCCCCAGTGTCTGACTCCCGGAGTACGGATAACGGTATTCGGAGTTTGGTTAGAGTTGGTCGCCTGGTAGGGCGCCTAGTCTATTCAGTAACTCTACCCCCGTTATCTATTGTCCGAGGCTAGTCCTAGAACTATTTCGAGGAGAACCAGCAATTGCCACGTTTGATTAGCCTTTCACTCCGATCCACAGCTCATCCCCTCCATTTTCAACTGAAGTGGGTTCGGTCCTTCACTCTGATTTCTCAGAGCTTCAACCTGGCCATGGATAGATCACGTGGTTTCGGGTCTACTGCATGATACTAATTTCGCCCTATTAAGACTTGCTTTCGCTACGCCTCCGTTCCAGAAGAACTTAAGCTTGCAGCATGCAGTAACTCGTCGGTCCATTATGCAAAAGGTACGCCGTCACCCGTTCATACCCGAAAGTATGCATAGGGCTTCGACCGCTTGTAGGTTTATGATTTCAGGTTCTATTTCACTCCCCTCACCGGGGTTCTTTTCAACTTTCCCTCACGGTACTAGTTCCCTTTCGGTCAGACTTTAGTATTTAGTCTTAGCCCATGGTCGGGCTAGATTCCTACGGAATTTCTCGTGCTCCGCAGTACTTGGGATACCTCTAGAGTTCTTCAAAATTTCGAATACAGGACTTTCACCTTCTTTGGTATGCCTTTCCAAACATTTCTTCTATCTATCCAAATCCCACATTGAGGTCCCGCAACCCCTGCCATAAAATGACAGGTTTAGACTTTTCCCTTTTCGCTCGCCGCTACTGGGGGAATCCCATACGGTTTCTTTTCCTGAGGTTACTTAGATGTTTCAATTCGCCTCGTTTTGCTTCCTATGCCTATTTTATTCAACATAGGATATCCCAACATAACTCGGGATGGGTTTTCCCATTCGGAAATCTCCGGATCAAGGCCTGTTTGCGGCTCCCCGAAGCATATCGCTGCTTACCACGTCCTTCATCGCCTTAGTCTGCCAAGTCATTCATCATAAACCCTTAGTAGCTTGACCATACTTATTTGATTGTTTTGTATAAAACAAAACAATCGAGATTACTCTCGACTCTATGTAGTTTTATCACCTATTACAATAATTGTCAAAGAACGAAGCGCATACCTAAAAAGGTATGCGATAAATTCGTTAAATATTTGGTGGAGCTGAGGAGGATCGAACTCCTGACCCCCTGCTTGCAAAGCAGGTGCTCTCCCAGCTGAGCTACAGCCCCATATGCACTGTTAAGACAGCTGGAAAAGTATGGTGGGCCCGAGTGAAGTCGAATCACTGACCCCCGCGTTATCAGCACGGTGCTCTAACCAACTGAGCTACGGGCCCATAACTTCTTCATGCCGGTCCCAACGTCCAACAAAAAATAAAAGCCAAGTTCATCCTCAAGAGTATCCTGGAATATGTACTACTTAAATCTTTCTCGTTTTCTCTAAATAAATAAAGAAAATAGAAAGGAGGTGATCCAGCCGCACGTTCCCGTACGGCTACCTTGTTACGACTTAGCGCCAGTCGCCGATCTTACCTTCGGCCTATCTACATAGGACTTCGGGTACTACCAACTCCCATCGCTTGACGGGCGGTGTGTACAAGACCCGGGAACGTATTCACGGTAGCGTGCTGATCTACCATTACTAGCGATTCCGGCTTCATGGAGTCAAATTTCAGACTCCAATCCGAACTGGGGCTGGTTTTTTGAGATTAGCTCCCCCTCGCGGGTTGGCAACCCTTTGTACCAGCCATTGTAACACGTGTGTAGCCCAGGGCATAAAGGCCGTACTGACTTGACGTCATCTCCGCCTTCCTCCTGGTTAACCCAGGCAGTCTCTTTAGAGTGCTCATATCAAACCCGAAGGTCAAATATGGTGGCAACTAAAGACAATGGTTGCGCTCGTTGCGGGACTTAACCCAACATCTCACGACACGAGCTGACGACAGCCATGCAGCACCTGTGTAAGTTCCTGATTTGACAGGTCGATTCCCTTTCAGTTCACTACTTCTTACATGTCAAACCCTGGTGAGGTTTTTCGCGTAGCATCGAATTAAACCACATGTTCCACCGCTTGTGCGGGTCCCCGTCAATTCCTTTGAGTTTTAGCCTTGCGACCGTAGTCCCCAGGTGGAGCACTTAATGCGTTAGCTGCGGCACTGACCCCGTGAAGGACCAACACCTAGTGCTCATCGTTTACGGCTAGGACTACCAGAGTATCTAATTCTGTTTGCTCCCCTAGCTTTCGCAGTTTAGCGTCAGAGACGGCCTAGAAAATTGCCTTCGCCGTTGATGTTCTTCTCAATATCCACAGATTTCACCCTTACACTGAGAATTCCATTTTCCTCTACCGTCCTCAAGTCTAATAGTTTGAAAGGCAATTTCCCGATTGAGTCGGGAGCTTTCACCCCTCACTTATTAAACCGCCTACCTGCCCTTTACACCCAATAATTCCGAGTAACGCTTGCCACCTCCGTATTACCGCGGCTGCTGGCACGGAGTTGGCCGTGGCTTATTCGTTAGGTACCGTCAGTTTTAGACGTATTAGGTCTAAAATGTTCTTTCCTAACAAAAGAGGTTTACGATCCGAAAACCTTCATCCCTCACGCGGCGTCGCATAGTCAGGCTTTCGCCCATTGCTAAATATTCTCGACTGCAGCCTCCCGTAGGAGTCTGGGCAGTGTCTCAGTCCCAGTGTGGCTGACCATCCTCTCAGACCAGCTACCCGTCAATTGCCTTGGTAGGCCATTACCCCACCAACAAGCTGATAGGACGCGAGCTCATCTCTAAACGGCGGGCCTAAAAGGTCCCCGCCTTTAATCTTAAAATCATGCGATAAAAAGATACTATCAAGAATTACCTCCGTTTTCACGAAGCTATGCTTGACTTAGAGGCAAATTACTCACGTGTTCCTCACCCGTTTGCCGCTATCCAGCGCCAGTCTTTTATCTTTGTGCAAGCACTCCAATAAAAGTCCAGCAAGGATCGCTCGACTTGCATGCCTAATCCACGCCGCCAGCGTTCACTCTGAGCCAGGATCAAACTCTCCAGAATAAACTTGGCATATATATCTAAAGAACGAAACAACAATTTCTGTGACTTGCACAGAGCAACAAGAATAACAGAGAGCTCTATCTTTGTCAAGTTTTTTATTATATTTGTAAGTACGCTAAGGGATAGACACTTACGTGCCTAGAGATGGGTCTTCTATGCTATCTTTTATGCTTTTGAAAACAATAATCTTAAGGCATTTTCCCGCAAAATAGACTGCTTGTTCTGTTCAGTCATCGACGAGGATTGAACCATATCAATAGATCCAGCAACATCTTGATTTGCCGGACAATCGCTACCAAAAAGAATACGATTAGCGTCTGCAACCTCCAAAGCACACATTAATGCCCCGGGAGATTTTGATCCACTTGTATCAAAGAATAAATTTTTAAAATATTCGCTTGGATTCTTGCCAATATCTTTAACAAAATTACGCTTTCGAAGCATCATATATGTATTATCAAATCGCTCTTTTAGGAAAGGAACAACACCCCCGTAATGAGCAAAAATAAACTTAACATCTGAGAATTTATTAAACACGTCAGCCATCATCGTTTTTCCAAGACAAATAGAAACATCAAACATATACTCTAAAACAGGCGTTAAAAGAGGGTCTTTGACACGTTCTTCGCCAATTGGATTAATGATTTGAGGATGAATATGAATAGGAAGGCTGTTTTCTTGGCAAAACTGATAAACAGGAAAAAACATCTCATCATCTAAATACTTGCCATTATAGCTCGATGCTAACGAAACAAGCTTAAGACCTAAATCTTTAATGCGCGTCAATTCGTCTAAGAAATCTTTAGGCGTGTCCATAGGCAAAATTCCAGCGCCTACAAAACGATCGTCATGACTCTCGACGACATCAGCTATTTGCTTATTGTAAATCCGACAAACATTGCTCCATCCACCCATATTCAGATGAGCATCGGTGGCAGGATAAAAAAGGAAAGAACGCTCAATGCCATTTTGATCCATGGTCTTCAAGTGTCCTTCGATATCAGACCAATGGCTTTTAAAAAAAGCGGTGTTCTGTGCAATCTCTGTCGGAATATAATGACTATGAAAATCAATAATTCCGGACATAATTAATACCTCGATAATTCTAAATTATCGGCACTCAGCACTAGAGCATTAAACTTTCTTTAAGTGTTTTCTCTACGTTTTCGATTGCTTCTTTTAATTCAGCAATAAGATGAATATTCATTGAAACACCTTTTGACGTAGGAACCATTTCATCTGTTCCCTGTGTCATTGTCCACGTACGAATGTCGACGAGATCGTTTCCTTTGTATTCTCTAATACCAACGCGAATCTCTTGAAACTTGTTTTTCTTGAAGGTCTTGACTGTTTTATCCATAACGTCTCACCCCCTCTCTTTCTCTTTTCTCAGCTTGTTATTTTGCTTGCTTTTGACTATAGTCAATCACAGGCTTTGTCCATGGAGTTTGCTGATTAATAACGGCCAGCTCCAAAGGACACGTATTCGCAGGAACAGAAAGCGCAAACATCACCATATCAACAACAGCGTCAGGCGACATCAAGCGATCTTTTTGATCTTGCGTAATATTGTCTAATTTATCTGTTAATCCCGTATCTACAACGCCGGGCAAAATAGATGTAATTTTAATATTGTGATCTCGCATTTCCCAAAACAAACCTTTTAAGAATGCACGCAACCCAACTTTTAGAGAACTATATGTTACAAATGTCTTTGGGATTGGATCACATAAAGTTGATCCTGAAACCATATTGATAATCGATCCACTTTTACGCGCAATCATTTGCTCAATCACAAGGCGAATCAAACGAACATATCCTAAATAATTTGTATGCGCAAGTCTTTCTATGTCCTCTAGCGGTTGTTTTTCAAATGGATATTGGCTTGAAACGCCAGCATTGTTAACCAAGATATCAATTGAGCCAAATTCTTTATTAGCAGTATCTACAATCTTCTTAAGATCATCGAGCTTACTAACATCTGCGGCAACACCCAAAATATTAACGCCTGTCTTATCTTTAATTTCTTTAACCGTTTCATCCAGCGTCGACTGCGTACGTGCTGCAATCACAAGGTTTACGCCGTTTTCTGCCAAACGCATCGCGACAGCTTTTCCAATTCCTTTGCTTGCGCCCGTAATAACGACATTCTTTCCTTTTAAATCCATTTTACTTTTTCTCCTAAAATTAATGTTCACAAACTGCTTTTCGAACAAATAGAATTAATAAAAACATCAAAGCACCAATACACAAAAATGTAACACTAAAACTTTTCTCAACAAAAGGTGCGGTTGCTAAAAACCCAAGACCCCCAGACAAAAACCGAACAGATGAATTAAGGCTTGCCACCTCTGCACGATTTTCTTCAGGAAAATCTGTCAAAACTGTTGAGACTCCATTGTGCCCAATAGTCCACCCAATAGATGTTGCACAAAGAATAATAGCTAAAATCCAGACCGGGTAATGCCCAACAAGAAGCATCGTTGAAGCGCCAAGAATTAATATTCCAACAAAACAAGACATTAATCTTCCACGCTTATCCGAAATGAATCCACCTAAAATTTGTCCAGCAAATCCAAAAACCGCCATTAATACAAAGATCAAACTAATTGATAACTGATTCAACCCATAATCATGGTTTAAATAGACACCAAACCACTTATGCAATCCATGATAAAGAAAACTTATAATAAATATAAATATAAATATATTTCGTATTTTAATATTATATATAATATTAAAATAATTAATAGGATTTTTTTGCCTACCTTCCAAAATGTCAGATTTCACTATAAATATAAGGAAAGATGCTAAAAGCCCCAATACAAAAGGTATATAAAACAAATATCGCCAGTCTGCGACCCCACTTAAAAATACACCGGCTACGGATGAAACAAAACTACACCCAAAAAATAGACCAACAAGCCGCCCTCGAACCTTTTTCTCAAACATTTTTCCTATAATAATCAAACCTAAAGGAATAACGCCCGCTCCTGCAACACCACAAAGAATACGTGCGATCACAAAATGATCTATCGATGTAATTTGTGCACACAATAAACTACCCAAAGCATACAGACCAATTGAAGCAGCCATCACAAGGCGAAATGAAAAATATCGCGCTAATGGTGCATATAAAAGAGCTCCTATTCCATATGGAATCATATATGCCGGAATAATGCGTGAAACCAAAAAATCAGGCAAATGCAAATTCGCGGCAATTCCTGGAACAGCTGCTGCAATTGCCGCGACATTAAATGATATCGTAATGCAGTTTAAGCACAGAAGGCCGTAAACAATTTTTCTAATATTAATTGCTTGCCTCTTTCTCAATGACTTCTTTAAAAATCTTTAAATTGTGCTGAGAATGTTCATTTACTCCATCAACAACTTGTACATCTGTAAATTTTGCTTTAGGGTCAACTTCAAAATCCTGAATCCATGTCATTAAAATTCCATCTTCAACCTCAGTATAAAGCCAAACAATTTTCATATACTTAAAAGGAAATGTTGGCTCATTTTTTTGCGCGTAAGCAAATTTATGCTCCTTATACAAAAGACGAAACGATGTCCACGATTGACCCTCATTATTTGTTAAGCGAAACTCAATTCGATTTCCTTCTCGAGATAAAACCTCGGCTTTAACATATTCATCTCCAAAAAGCTCTGTCCATCGCTCAATATTATTTGATGTATCAAAAACATTTTCGTACGGCGCGTTTACAACAATTGAATTGACTGTATGTCCCATGTTAATCCTCCTCCAAATTAATATTATTTTTAATAATCCTTAATACTCTCCGCCTATCAAAAGCCCAAAGAATAAAAAGAAGCCCAATAACCTGAGAAAATCTTACTAAGAGGGCAATCATCGTCGATAAAACAAAGTGGGCTTGCATCAAAATTCCCGCTCTTAACTCTAAGTTTGCGTTATAAAGATCGAATTCGCGTTGACTTACAATTTCATTTTTATGCTGCTCAAACATTGTTTTATCGTGTTCGAATACTGTTCTCATTTCAGCTAACTGTGGAAAAATCTTTTCAGAATTTTCAAAAGGTTCCATCCGAATATAAAATACAAACAAAATTGGAACAATAATTAACAAAACTCCAAAAATTAACAAAAAAGAAAACGACTTATCAGCTTGTGAAATAAATTTTCTTTCTCTTTGTGTCAATGACATCTTGCTCTCCTTTTTTATTCGATAATCGCCACCACTCTATCCCCTGCTGATTCCTTCGGAATCAATTCGCTGCGGATGCCTCGCAGCCTGTGTCAATTGCCTTCGACAATTGCCACAGCTCGGCACCATCCAGCGCCAGCATCACGAATCTTAATTGGTAAACATGATACTTTAAAGCCAAACGGTTTTGGAATGGCCCCTAAATTTGCCAATCGTTCCATATGACAAAATTCTCTTTTTCGTCCTAAAAAATGTGACGGCCAAATTTTATCTTTTTGTCGTGTGTCTAAAAATTCCTTAAACATGCCAAAGCATGGTTTATCCAATCCTAATGTATCAACACCCATCATCTTAATGCCATGATCTAAAAGATATTCAACCGCTTCAGGCTCAACACCCAAATACTCTGTGATATATTCTGGCTTTCCAAAATTCTTATCACCGCCAGTATAAAATAAAACAATATCCAAAAATTTTAATGTATATTTAATTTTCTCAAGCGCTTCAATAACATCATCTTTACTAATCGTCTGAGGAAAATTTTTATGCGTAAAATCCAAGACAACACCGTCAGAATAACACCATTCTAAAGGAACATCATTAATTTTTTTAGAAGGCCTTCCTTCGCACATGCTGCCATAATGATAAGGCGCATCAACATGCGTTCCCATATGAACAGACGAATGAACAATCTCAAGGCCTAACATCTCTCCATCTGGAATTTCTTCCGGCTTAACAATCCTCTCACCTTTTTCAAAACGCTCTTTTCCGCCAGGCTGTTTGCCCATGACAACCCAATTAAAATGATCAACACCCTCTGAATGCGTAATGCGATCAATTTTTGCGCCATGCGTTTCTTCTAACGTATCATCAATAGCAAGACTTAAATCAATAATCATTTATTGCGCTCCTTTAGCCTTCATTTCTTCAATAAGCTCATTAAACGTTAACGTCTTTTTAAATCCATTATTTGGAATATCAAGATTAAATGCTCTTTTAAGCGCAACAGTAATCTCAACCATTTCCGTTGAATCAAGCCCTAGACAAATATCCATCTTTTCATCTGGCTTGATTTCCTCTGGACCGATTTCCAAAACATCCTTAAAAACTGCTTTTACTTTTTCTTCCAAGCTCATGCCCTGCCTCCTTTTTATTTAATTTAAAATGACGGAATATTCAAAGAAATAGAATTAATCACTATGGAAGTTTTTTGTTTCAACCACACCCAAAAAAACTCAATCCCACTTTCCTTTTCTACGTCCTGATCCTCATAAGATACTTGAACTTTCTCACCAATAGAATATTCAGTACCTTTCGTCATAGCAATTTGTGCCTTTTGTCCATACATCTCCAAAAAATACCATCCCACAATAACCAAACATAAAATAAAAATAAAAACCACAATAAGGAATACTTTCGATTGCAAAACTACCCCCTTTCCAATACTAATGCACAATTAATCCCGCCACGACCACGATTAATAACAAGTGCTCGTTTAATTTCCTTTTCTTGCGCTTTATTTGGACAATAATCTAAATCACAATCTGGATCTGGATTCTGCAAATTTATCGTCGGAGGAACAATGCTGTGTTCCATTGCCATAAGCGTTGTTGCCACGTCTACTGCCCCACAAGCACCCAACATATTTCCAAAAATTGATTTTGGAACTGAAACAGGAATCTTTTTAGCATATTCACCAAACGCCTTTTTGATGCCAAGCGTTTCTGTCGCATCGCCAATTTGCGTCCCAACGCCATCCGCACAAATACAATCAATTTGATTTGGCTCAACTTGTGCATCTTTTAGTGCCATTTGAATCGCACGGCTCAACTCAAAACCATCACTCGCCGGTTCAATGCGATCAACACCATCTGTCGTTGTGCCATAACCAATAATATTTCCTAAAACTGTTGCACCACGCTTTTTCGCGCGCTCTTCAGTTTCAAGAATTAAAATACCTGCCCCTTCAGCAACAGCCATCCCGTCGCGCGTTTTATCAAATGGACGATACGCCGTTTCTGGTTCATCATTTCGTTGTGTCAAAACACCAGAAGTATTACAACACAAAAGTCCATAAGGAGAAACGGGTGCTTCCATTCCACCTGCTAAAATAAAATCATTTTTTCCATCATTTAAATTCTTTGCACCATAAGCAATCGCCATCAAAGAGCTTGCTCGATCAGAGACAATTGTTTTGCTATACCCTTTAATTTGATAATGAATTGAAATTTGTCCTTGAGGCGCTGCCGGAAACCATGCCGAAGCCATAAAAGGACTGACTCCTTCACGGCCTTCCAGATACATATCTCGAAGCTGAGTCTCTGCATACAGCCAGCCACCAATCGCATTGCCAGCAAAAATGCCAGCACGCTTTAAATTTTCTTTATCCATATCAATACCCGCGTCTTTTATGGCAGCCTCAGATGCGACAAGCGCCATATGAGAAAATAAATCAATTTTCTTTAAGAGACGTGATGACACATTGCTATAAGCATCCAACTCATGAACTTGTCCGGCGATATGCGACGGATATCGAGAAGACTCAAAACGTTCAATCGTTTTAACAGCAGAACGTCCTGATTTAATATTGGCCCAGAATTTTCTCTTGTCAATTCCGCTCGGAGTAACAATTCCAGAACCTGTAATAGAAATTTTCTTCATTTTAAAACTACCTTTCGTTTATTCTGTATATCGCTTTAATACCATTGCTGAATGAACACCAGAAAACCCACTCGATGTTTTAAGCATACAATTTACTTTCTTTTCACGAGCAACATTTGGAACATAATCTAAATCACAATCTGGATCAGGCGTTGTCTGATTAATTGTCGGAGGAAGTATGTTGCGCTCAAAAATAAGTGCACCAATGGCCAATTCTACACCGTTAGCACCCGCCAAAGGATGTCCGATCATAGACTTTAAAGAACTGATCGGAATCTTATAAGCTTGTTTGCCTAATGCTATTTTATAAGCATTTGTTTCAAAAACATCATTTTGTCGAGTCGATGAACCATGAGCATTAATATAATCAATTTCTTCTGGCTTAATTCCTGCATCTTCCATAGCCAAACAAATACAATCCTTCATTGGTTCACCATCCGACGGCAAATCTGTCATATGATACGCATTGCATGTTGTACCAAAACCCGTTACTTCACAATAAATCCTTGCCCCACGTTTTTTAGCATGCTCCAGCTCTTCTAAGACAAGAATTCCGCAACCCTCTGAAATAACAAAACCATTTCTTTCACTATCAAAAGGACGCGAGGCTTTTTCTGGTTCATGATTACGCGTTGCTAAAACATTAAGCACATCAAATGCTCCAAAAGTAATAGGTGTGATCGGTGCCTCACTTGCACCTGTGACCATCACATCCGCATCGCCATCTCGAATCGCCTCAAATGAAAATCCAACAGAATCCGTTCCAGCCGTACACCCTGTTGAAATTGTATTACAAATTCCTTTCAAGCCATACTTCGCAGAAATTTCACTTGAAGGCGTATTAAACATCGCTGCATCATAAAGATCAGGACGCACTTTTGCTGGATCAATAGCATCTTTTCCGCTATCCGTCACAAGCGCAAATTCCTCTTCCATATATTTTGTTCCGCAAATTGCATTCGCAAGAGACACGCCAGCACGCTCTTTATCAACATTGTCTAAATTTATTTTGGAATCTTCTAATGCCATGCGCGCTGCAACAACGGCAAATTGAACATATCGATCCATGCGAAGCGCTTCGTCGTGCGTCAACCCAAGCGCAATCGGATCAAAATCTCTAACCTGCGCTGCAATTTGTGTCATAAACATTGATACATCAAATTCCGTTACACGCTTAACACCAGAAACACCGTTAATCATTCCATCCCAGCAGGCTTCATTGCCTACTCCATTAGGCGCAACAACGCCTACTCCTGTCACCACCACTCGTCTTGCCATTTTTCTTTACCCCACTTTATAAGTTAAACTCTTTTTTAATCTCATCAACGGTAAAAAACTTACCTGTCTGCTCAACCTTATTAACACAATCAACAACTTTATGATTTAAAGGCGCACGCCTTCCAATTTGCTTAGAAAGAACATCTACCTCGCCATTAATAAATTCTATTTCACTCTTCTTTTTTCGCATAATACTTTGCAAGATTGAACCATACAACGGTTCTTTGCTAAGCGTTGTCAGCGTCTTATTCATAATGCTCGCTGCTTGATCTTCTGGCATTTTGCAAAGACCATAAATTCGATCAACGGAAAAATCAGGAAGCGATGCTAAATCAATCTTTGCCCTATTGACAATATTAACTCCTTCTTTTAAAAGCTGAACGCTTAATCGACACAAATCGATATCAGCAAATGTCTCCTGCATAGATTTTCCAATTAACGCTGGAATACAATTATTAAAATTCACAAAAAGCTTAAGCCATTTCATTCCAACAATATCATCAGTTACAACAACAGAAAAAGCTTTTAAAAGTATTTTCGAAATATCTTCAAGAATCATATCATTTGGCACATAGGGCTTCCCCATAATCCAATTACCTTCAAAATTAAAAACAACTTCTGCCTCTTTAACATACGTTGCACCAAACATAACGATGCTCGATATAATCTTTATCTTATCTATATGTCCGCTAATGATATTGTCTGCTTGAACACCATTTTGCGTTGTCAAAATAACGCTATGCTCTAAAAAATCATAATTAGAGCGACATGCATCTGAAATATCCTGCGTCTTAGTTGCAAAAATAACTAATGGAAATTCTTCCCTTAAGTGCGTATCGACCGGAACTTGAAAGACTTCCTCTCCTCGCACTCCAGAAATCTTTAACCCCTTTTCCCTAATCGCTTCCACTTGATTAGAGCGACCAATAAGCGTTACATCAATGCCTGTTTTGTGCAAGAAAGCTGCCACCGTCGATCCAATAGCACCAGCTCCAATAACTGCAACATGCATTATTTTTGATCTCCATTCGGCGTTAAATCTTTATAATCAAAGCCTACTTCATCCATCAAGCGAATCATAAGACTATAAAAAGCCTTTGGAACCTCAGTTAAAAATGACGAAACAACATCTGCTTCTTCTATGCAAGAAGCGCCTCTTGCCACTGCGTTTTCTTCAGACTTTATTGGAACAACTTGATTTATAATTTCACGATGAAATAAAGGAATTTTTGAAATCATTTCATCATATTTTCTTTGAGTTTGCACATCCCATTGTATTTTCCTTTTTAAATTAGACATTGGTCGACTCTCCTTTCGATGCAGCTTCAAATTTTGCAATGTTATTCATAAAATCTTTAACGCAAAGCTTAACCAAGTCGTCATAATCGCTTTCCATAATGCGATGGATTCTTTCTGGCTTTGAATAAAACTCACGCATGCACCAACTCCCAAGTCGCCCAACATCCTCAGTTGTCAAATGTTTCGTCGGAACAATTGGATGATGAAAATCCCATTGTTTCAAATCAATATTCTCAGGATCAATCCATCCGTTTTCAATCGCTTTACTCCAAGGTTGAGAACCAGGAACAGGGATAACATAATCCAATGCTAAAATATCTGGATCAATATTTTCAGCTACCTCAAGGCGCTTTTTGATAGCGGCGTCATCATCTTCTTCAAGTCCAATTAAAACCGTGCCAACGGTCGCGACATTATTCTTTCGAAACGTTGAAACAGTTTCTTTTATTTGAGCAATCGTAACACCTTTTCCCAAAGCTTTAAGCTCTTCATCCGACGAGACTTCAATACCAACAAGACCCATGAAAAATCCAGCCTTTGCCATTAAGGGGACAAGATCTAATTGATTAGCCCAATCATCGGCACGCCCTAAACAAATCCATTTAATTCCATTACCACGTTTAATCTTTTCTTCACAAAATTCTTTTACCTTTTCTCGATCCACATTAAACGCATCATCTTGAATAACAACCACCTTTACGCCATATGTTTTTTCAAGAAGATCAAATTCATTGCAAATACGTTCAGCAGAAAAACCGCGCCAAGATACAAAATCTGTTTTACTAAATCGAGGATCATACATACTCCACTCATAACAAAAACTGCATCCACCTGGACAACCACGTGAAGTCATAAGTTCACAAAATGGTTTCCAATATGTATGGCCGACATATTTATCCATAGGAAACAAATCATACGCTGGCATTGGAAGAACATTGATATCCGGGATAAGTCCTCGATGAGGCCCAATGTGAATGCTTCCGTCATTTCCCCTTGAAGAGAGCCCATTGATATCTTTAAATTCTTTTTTCTGCTCTTTTAGATTATTAATCAAATCTTCAAGCGTTAGCTCCCCTTCACCAATCATAATAAAATCAATCGAAGGGTTATTTTTCATTTCTTGAGCATAAAACGCAGAATACCAAAGTCCGCCGACAGCGATGCTTGTCTCTGGCAAAACTTGCTTAATAAGTCTTGCGCTTTCATTAAAATGCCAAATAATCGCAAGACCTCCACTAGAATGAAGCATATCTCCCATGATAACCAAATCAGGATTAATCTTTTTCACTTCCTCTATCATTTGATCATAACTTAAATCAAGAGCTTTACAATCCAGCACAACAGGCTCTGCAACCTTTTTTGATCGAATGTATGCAGCCAATTGTGCATAATACTGATTCGGCGCCTTGTGATCACCGTGAGTGACCCATCCCGCAATTGGTGGGGTTAAAAATAAAACTTTCATTTGCTCTCCTTATTTAAAATTTTTTGCTTTAGTTTCTTATAAAACTTAATTAAATTTGTTGCTAAAAATATCAATCCCGTTCTAGGGCTCTGTAGTCAAAACCAGCTTGCAGCCAATGACTTTCCACCTGGCGTCTTATCTAGACAAATGTGCTTAACTTGTACGTATTCCAAAAGACCTTCTACGCCTAGTTCTCTTCCGAAACCACTTTGTTTATATCCGCCAAACGGGGCTTCATTATAAAATCCGCCATATGTATTAATCCAGACTGTTCCGCATCGAAGTCTTTTGGAAACACGGTCAATTTTTTCAATATCTTTAGTCCAAATCATCGCCACTAAACCATATTTGCTGTCATTAGCAATTTCGATAGCTTGATCTTCACCAGAAAATTTGATAACACTTAAAACAGGTCCAAAAATCTCTTCTTGTGCAATTGTCATTTGATTATCAACATCCGTAAAAATTGTTGGCTCTAAGAATGCGCCTTTTTCAATTGGCACATTACCTCCACAAACAAGCTTCGCACCTTCTTTTTTGCCTTGTTCAATAAACTTTATGACAGAATCTCTATGCGCCTTACTTGCTAAAGGCCCAAATTCAATTGCATAGTCGAGTGCATCGCCAATTTTTAATGAGCTTGCTTTGCCTTTAAGCTTTTCCACAAATTCATCATAAATTTTATCTTCTAAAAGAAGCCTGGAACCAGCCGTGCACATTTGTCCTTGATTCATAAAAATCGCTGACATCGCCCCACCCAACGCAGCATCAATATCGCAATCGGCAAAAACAATATTAGGAGATTTTCCTCCAAGCTCAAGGCACAATCTTTTTGTATTTAATGAAGCAGCCTGCATAACTTTCCGCCCTGTTTCAGTGCCTCCGGTAAAAGTAAGCATATCAATATCTTTTGATTCTGCGATCGCTGATCCTGCTTCACTTGAACCGGTCACAACATTTAAAACACCTTTTGGCAAAACATCCTGAATAATCTCAATTAAACGCATAACTGCCACGCTCGCAACGCTTGAAGGCTTGTAAACAATGCTATTTCCAGCTATTAATGCAGGTGCCACTTTCCATCCAAAAAATATCAAAGGATAATTCCATGCAGAAATAGCACCTACAACGCCAACAGGCTCATAGCAAATCTTACTATCAACTGGAGCATTAATGTTGAGCTTACGATCTTGCAATTCCTTCTCAATTCTTCCAAAATATTCAAACGTATCAGCCGCTGTTGGCACATCAATAAAAGTTGTATGCTTAATCGTTTTTCCACACGCCTTGCTTTCAAGCTCTGATAATTCTTTTGCATTTCCTCGAATAAGCTTTGCGATAGCAACAAGACATTTTCCCCGCTCTTTAATGCTTAAATTTGCCCAAGCTCCAGATTCAAAAGATTTTCTTGCTGCATCAATCGCTTTTTGAGTATCATCGCTATCAGCTTTTGCAATTTTAGCAAAAACCTCACCATTAGAAGGATTAACGCAATCAATCGCTTGATTCTTATTTGGTGTTATCCAAAGACCATCAACAAAGATCTGAAATTCTCTTACTTCACTCATTATTCAACCTCTACTTTTTGCCACAGCTCAAAAAGCCGTGAACACGGCGCATACCATTTAGAAATCTTTGCGAAATCCCCCTTAAGGATCATTTTCTTCTGCGTTGTCGCAACAAAAGGATCAATTTCCCTTGCAAAAACAGCACGCCAGACTTTTTCTGGAGCGGAAACAACAAATTCTGCCTCATCGTTTTCTAAAACATCAACAATCTTTCCATCTTCAAACTGAAAGCTATAAGCCGCACCACTCTCATCAAGCTTTACAGCCAAGCCCATGGTCATTTGGCTATTTTTTCCAAGTTCGGATAATTTCTGATCTTCATTCACGAGGCGCACAATTTCATCAATCTGCTCTCGAGAAAATAGCTTAAACTTCTTAGCACCCGTTAGCTGATCTATTTTTTCTGACTTTAACTCACCTGCTTGCGCTTGATAAATTCGGCTAACAGCATCCATCTTAACAGATTCCTCGAGGCACTGAGTCAAAAGAAAACAATCAAAAAGATTCTTTCCCATAGCTAAAGAGCCGTGTGATTTAAGCATCATAATATTATTATTTCTTAAAGATTCGATAACAGGTGAAACATCGGTCACTGTGGGCGTTGTCTGCTCAACAGCCTTTATTTCACCTAAATAAAGTCTTGATTCAAACGTAACCGGCACCAACGCTTCATTAACGCTAAAATATCCACTGGCATACGTTAAATGCGTATGAATAATCGCCTTTGTATCCGCAAAAACTTTATAAATTTCTCTATGCATCAAATTCTCAGAAGAAGCAACGCCTTTGCCTATAACATTGCCTTCTAAATCAACCTGGACAATATCTTTTTCTTCCAATCTCCCTAAGCATGTTCCACGCCCAGTTAGAAGAAAACTTTCTTCGTCTACACGCAAACTAATATTTCCGTTTAAACCAGATGCCAAATCCTTATCCCAAAGCAACTTTCCAATATCAATCATTTCTTTTTTCAACTTATTCATAACAAATCTCCGTTATATATTTTTTAGGTACATCTTCTAATAAAGGAACAAACCCATCAATACCTTTAGCCGCTATTCTTTTGCCATTAAATGAAAAGATATCTTTTGGGTTAGCAACATATTTCTTTCTTTTGCAAGACGGAAAAACCATAACCGGCACTTTATGATGCTTCGCCATAACACTTAAAATAAGACCGCCCATTTTACACAAAACATTCTTTTTTGATTCTTCTTGATAAGAAATCCAAACTTCTTTAACCAAGTCTTTGTAAAATAAAAATCCTGCCATGTTATCAGCGATCAAAACAGCTTTAATATTATTCTTTAATAGCTTCACACACATCTCTTTTGCGCCATCCAAATAAGGACGGCCCTCTAAAATAAAGACTTCCTTAATCTTTCTTTTCTTCAAAATCTTTAAAAAAGAATCCTTAAAAACACCATTTAATAAAATAATTGATTTTTTGTTCTCAGTTAACATTGATTGCAATCGCTTTTGTTATAAATTTATGAGGGACAACATCAAATCCAGGATAAAATCCTTTAACCCCTTTTGGTGCGAAACGTTTTCCTCTTACTTTTAAAAGCTCATTCTCATCTCGAATTTCGATTGGAATATCTCCTCCATTTTTTACCTTATTTGATGGTTGCGTTAACACATAAAATGGAACATCAAACTCCTTAGCTAATACAGCTATTTGCAAAGTTCCAATCTTATTCGCAAAATCTCCATTAGCACACGATCGATCAGACCCGACAACAACAGCATCAATTATCTTGTCACGCATAAGTGTTGCAACAGCATTATCAGCAACAAGAGTCACGGGAACGCCTGCTTTCTTTAACTCCCAAGCCGTAAGACGTGATCCCTGAAAATAAGGGCGTGTCTCCGTTGCAAAAAAACTAATATTTTTTCCTGCACTCTTACAAATTTGTGCTGCCATCGCAAGCTCACCTGAAACATTGCAATGCGTTAAAATTACTTTATGTTTCTTTATCGTATCAGCAAGCTTTTGTACGCGCTCAAGACGTCTGCCTCTGATACCAAAAAGAAAACCCTCAATACTTTTTTGCAAACTTAAGCGCAAATCTTTATTTTCTTTCTGTGCTTTTTGCGCCCATCCTAAAATCATACCTGTCACTTCAGAAAAAGGAAATGTTGGACGACTTTTGTTAAGCGCGTGAGCAACATCAAAAAATTTTTTCACAAGAGCTTTATCTGACTTAATATTTTTATCCTTTAAGACAAGTAAAAATGTACTTAAAACTACAAGAAACTGACCAAACGCCCGCGTCTTCATTGTCTTAATAACCTTAACCGCTTGGCTAGGCGTTTTGACCTGAATATATTTTACTTTTTCTGGAATCAGCGTTTCGTCCAAAACAAACAAAACATCTTTCTTTAAAAAGGCTGGCCAAAAAAGCGGTGATTCTTTCATTATTTTCCTTCAAGTTTTTTAATTAAGTTAAGAACAATAGAAATCATAGAACCTTCCGCCATATAATAATTCGGATCCATAAATCCCATCTCTCCAGATATAACATCATCGCTAACCGCTAAAATAACAGCAGCTTTAATACCGTGCAGTTGAGCCAAAGTTAAAAATGTTGAACTAACCATATCAACTGCCACACAGCCTTCTTTGACCGCATTGCCTACGTGCTCTCTTGTTTCGCGCAAAATAGCATCCGTAGACCAAGCTTTTCCTTTGTGCACATTTTGTCCTGATGCTTTTGCGACATCAATTAAATCTTTTGTTAAAGATTCATCCGCTAATGTTTTAAAATCATGATCAACATAATAAGGAGTAACTCCATCGCCTCGAAAAGCGCTATCAGCGACAACTAAATCCCCAATCTTAATATTCTCACTTAACGATCCGCAACTTCCAATACGAATCATATATTCTGGTTTCGCATTACATAAAAGCTCTGTCGTGATTGCCGTATCCGCAGAAAAACGTCCTCCATTAACAGCTGTGACTTTCGCGCCGTCATACTGGCCCGTATACATTGAATACTCCATGAATGTAAAATTCTTAACTGGATTCTCAATTTTCTTTAAAAGGTTATCAAGTCGCTCCTTTGGCCCTGGAACAATCGCATACTTGCCAATATCTTCAGGTCTCAATTGAACCATCCCCATTAAATCTCGTCCTGTCATATGAATATCTTTTTTCATTTCAGCCATTATTCAATTCCTTTCCTTAGTGCTTCTTTGTCTACTTTTCCAGTTCTATTCTTTGGAAGTTCTTTTAATATTTCGATTTCTTGAGGTACTTTAAAATTCGCCAGATGATCTTTGGCAAAAAATTTTAAATCCTCTGGCGTTTCCTCTGTACCTTCTTTTAAAACAACAAATGCTTTAACAGCCTCTCCTCGAAGTTTATCTGCGACACCAATAACCGCCACTTCAGCAACAGTATCATGCTTATGTAACACCGTCTCAACTTCAGGAGCATAAACAATCTGACCGCCCACTTTAATCATTTCCTTTTTTCGTCCAACAATATAAAGATAACCTTCATCGTCAAATCGCCCTAAGTCGCCTGTATGAAACCAGTCGTTCCAAATTAAACTATCTGTTAATTCTGGATCTTTATAATACCCATCCATCACAACCCACCCTCGAATAACAATCTCCCCAATTTCTCCAGGAGCAAGCTCCTTTTCTTCATCATCAAAAATCTTAATCTCGCAATGAGGAGCAACTTTCCCAATGCTTTCAATCTTATCGCTTCCTAAAGGTGTAACTGTATTCGGAGGACACGTTTCTGTCATACCCCATCCATTTAAAAGACAAGCATTCGGACAATGCGTCTTAAATAAACGCATCATGTCTGGCGAACTTGGCGCACCAAAAACCACCATCCAGCGAATCGATGAAAGATCAAATTTATCAATATTTTTTAAAGTTAAAATTGCCATGTACATGGCAGGCACAATATGAAAACACGTAATTTTATACTCTTGAATATTCTTTAAAAATCCAATTGGATTAAAACGATCCATCAAAACAAGAGTGATGCCAAATAAAATGCAATTTTGAATATAAATAAGACCGCCAATATGACTTAGCGGAATTGAGCAAAGCTTTACATCCTCATCTGTCAAATCAACAAAGTGATGCATCGCCTCAGGAGATCCATCGAGATGCTTATAATTTAATAAAACACCCTTTGGTTTTCCCGTTGTTCCCGATGTGTACATAATAAGAGAAGAATCTTTCTCGCTAACCTCAACTTCACTAACTTCTTCACTTCCCTGATCTAAAAGTTCAAAAAAATCAAAAGAACCTAAATCAGTCTCAAAACAGCTAATAGCCTTTTGAAGGCTAGGAACAACTTCTCTTAATGCATTAAACGAAATATCTTCCTTTGGCTTAAAAATAAGAATCTTTGCCTCAGAATGAGAAAGACAAGACACAATCTCATCACCTTTAAGCATATAATCTAATGGGACTCCAACTGCCCCTAAGCAGAACACAGCTAAATAGCTATAAACATACTCCGGACTGTTTGGAAGATAAATGCCAACCTTGTCTCCCTTGGAAATGCCTTGAGCCTTAAGTGCGCTAACTAGCTTGAAAACATTAACTTTGAGCTCAGCGAAAGAAATATTTTGTTCTTTAAATATAATCGCTGACTTATTTTTATAAACTTCAGCCTGCTTGCTTAAAATCTTGTAAACATTCATAAATAAGCACCTTGTTTAAGAGTCTAGACTAGTAAAATTTTACTAGTTAGATTTTAATAGAAAATCCAAAAGTGTCAAGAAATATATTGTATATATACGTATATATACGTATATATACAAGAGTTAGGAAATAGTCTCCATAAGCTTCGAAATAGACTTGATTTCAGCTGAAACAAGGTCTAAATCATGCTCTAGGATAATCAGCAGATGTTTGGAGGTTTTTTTAAGATTCTTTTTGATAGACTCAAGATCTCTTTTGATACGCTTAAGGAAAATAACACGAGCCCTTAAGCGTCTTTTAGCAATTTTTTGATCCACATAAGGCAGAAAATATAACGAAAGGTCAATGTTAAAATACGGTCTCTCAATAGAAAGAAAATTCTCGGTCAACAAGTGATCAAAAATCTTCTTCCCCTTTGAAGTAATGCTATAAACAAACTTTTCTGGAAACTTTCCTTCTCGGCCCAAGTCCTTTGCAACAAGACCAAGCTTTTCCATCTTTCGTAAAGGATAATAAATAGATTTTATTTTTAGCCCAAGAAACAGAAAAAGCTCTTCTTCAAGCTGGCGCTTAATTTCATACCCATGCTTTGGGCCTTCCATCAAAAGCCCTAGAAAAAGTAATTCATGCTCAATCATATTATTCTTCTTCTGAAAACTTTTTATCTAATTGTGAAAAAATAAGACTTGAGGCGATTTGTTGGGCGGAAGAGCTTAACGAAACAACTTCTAGCTTTGTTTCATTGCTTACCATAGGTGTCAAGAAGATGCCAACCTCAGTCGTATTAACCGCTCCTTCAAAACCTAATAAAACGATAAGGTTGCGTCTTCTGTCCTTAATAAAAACATTTATCTCAGATTCATTGGCAATATTTAAAATATCGTTAAAACAACTATCCAAAGAACATGGATAATCTTTAACCGTTGCCGTAGAGCGATACTTTTCCAAGGCTCTCGTCGAAGACCCCCAAATACCTTTTGGAATCTCCATTAATCGCGCACAACCCATTATGCTGAAACAAACAATAATAAATAAAATTATTTTTTTCATAATCGCTATTATAGCAAAAACATCGATAGATGCAACTTTGAGCTTATGTATTCATTTTTTCAAGAAGCGGAAACAAATACTCTTCTTCTATTTTTAATCTTCCCAAGATTTGTGCTAAGAAATCTGAAAAATCTTTAGGAAAAGATGCAGCACTTGTATCAAAAACCTCACCGGAATGCTTATCAAAAAACATTAAATATTTTATCTTAATATCTTTTAAATCATGCAATAAAAAATCAATCATTTTTATCGACGGTCGATCACCTTCATAAAACGCATAAAGCTCGTCGAACATGCGCTTATCCTCTTGACTAAAAAAAGCTGCCAACTGCTCTCCTAAAGCACGAATTCTTGGCTTAGCTTCTCGATAAGACCGAAGAAACGACTGCGTTTGATCAAGTGCGACAACAATCGCCTGATGTCCTATCTTTAATATTTGTAAATACTCAGAAGCCATGATAAAAGGCCAAATTAAGTGTTTATTTTTCGAAAAGTTTCTTCTAGTTGCGTTTGGTAATCAGCACAAATCTTTTCTAATCCTTGCGCACGGGCTTTTGCTTTAATCAGCTCGGACTGGGCAAGTTTATTTTGTTCTTGAAGCTCATCGTTTCGCTTCTTTATTTCATCAAGCTGCACAGAATCTTGAGGACTGATACTGCTCATCTTTTGTTCTAGCACAACTTTCTCTTTTTCTAAATCAGAAATCTTGTCTGAAATCTGTTTAGCATATGCTTCATTTTCCTGCTTTAGACGAATCGACTCACCCTTAAGCTCCTCGGTCTTCGCCTCTTGTTCTTGAACTTTTGTTTGAAGCGTTTGATTTTCACTTACTAATGATGATGCATCTTGCTCAAATTTCTTAAGTTTTTCAATCTCATCTTTATATTTCATTTCCACAGAACCATTTTCTTGCTTCAATCTTTCATTCTCTTCATTTATTTCCTGAAGCTTCTTTTCTTGATCTTCAGCACTACCAATCTTTTCCTCTAAACTCTTTACTTTGCTTTCATAGCCCTGCTCTTTTTGCTTTGATGCCTCTAATTCCTGCTGAAGTGTATTAATAAGCTCAACAGAACCATCGGCCTGCTCATTTGTTTTCTGAACAACTGCCACCATCTCTTCTTCAAGAGCCTTAACTTTTTCAGGAGCTTCAGCCGCAACAACCTTTAGCTCACTACTCTCAGCTTTCAAAGACTCTATTTCTTTCTGATAACTTTCTAATGTTCCTTTTGATTCTTGCTCAATCTGCTGAGCATTAGCTTTAGCAAGATCAAGATCTTGTTGAATTCTTTCAGTTTCTTTTTTAGTCAACTCAAAACTCTCTTTGAAGGCGGCTATTTCAACTTTCAATGCTTCAAGCTCATTCTTCGCCTTCTTCTCTGACTCCTGAGCTAAACGTAATGCTTTTTCTTTTTCATCAAACTCTTTTCGATCCACAATCTGATCTTTTTCAGGAACCGATAAGAATCCGCCAAAAACAAAAGATATCCCGACGACAAGAAACATGATAGCACCCAAACCCAAAATAATAATCAGCATGATTATCTCCTTAAAATATTTTTAAATATAGTCTTTACGCAACAAATATTTAACATAATCCGAAACGCTCTCTTCAATCTCCCGAAAAGGCTTTTGATAACCTATATCATATAACTTAGACATGTCAGCCTGTGTAAAATACTGATATTGATCTCTGAGCTCAATCGGCATTTCAATATATTCAATATGCGGTTTCTTCCCTACAGCCTTAAACAATGCGGAAGCCAGCTTATTCCAAGTTTGCGCATGTCCTGTGCCAACATTGTAGATCCCAGAAAGATTAGAATTCTCAAGAAAATACATAACAACATCAACGGCATCCTTAATATAAATAAAATCACGCTTCTGTTCTCCATGCGCATATTCTTTTTTATATGATTTAAAAAGAAGCATTTTCCCTTCTTCGCTTACTTTTTTATAAGCCTTTAAAACAAGACTGCGCATTGAACCTTTGTGATATTCATTCGGCCCAAATACATTAAAAAACTTCAGGCCAACCATTTTACCCAAAACACCTTCATCCAAAGCCCACTCATCAAAATTTTGTTTTGATTGTCCATAAAAATTAAGCGGTTTATATGTTTTTATAAGTGCATGATCATCGCTATACCCATTTGCTCCATCTCCATACGTCGCTGCAGAGCTTGCATAAATAAAACGAACATTATTCTTTAAAGCCCATTGAGCAAGCGTTTTTGTGTATTCAAAATTATTCTCATTATAATATTTCTCATCCGTCAAAATAGTCGAGCTGCAGGCTCCCATATGAATAATACACTCAACATCCGTCGATAGCTGCCCGGACTCAACATGCGCTAAAAAATCTTTTTTATCAAAATAATCAATAAATTTCTTATTCTTTAAATTCTTTGGTTTTAATTCATTGTTTAAATGGTCAACAATCAATACATCTTTTCGACCTATTTCATTTAAGCGAGCCAAAATGCAGCTTCCAATAAAGCCAGCAGCACCTGTGACAACAATCATTGTTTCTCTCCACTATTTTCTAAAATAAAATTAGCAACCGCTTCGCCTGTCTGATAGGCAAGGTCACTTAAATCCCCTCTATTCTTTGAATATATGCTTGATGAAAAATCGATAATAATTTTACCAGTCCTAATATCTATGATCTGCCCTTGCGTTTCAAGCTGGCTTTCTTTTTTTCGCAACTTGCTTATAAACCCCTTGGGGTCATCAACACCAACAATGTATCCTTTTAAAATTAAATCTGCATCTTGAGATTCGCTAGCTGTTAAAATGCGAAGATTGGAATCCTTATTCTTAAAACCATCTGAAATAGCTTTTGCCATAAAAAGAGCCAGCTTATCAAGATCATTCGTAGCGGCAACACCTGCTCCTGCTTTAAATGGTACAATTAAAAGACCTGATTCTCGCATAAGCCTTTCTGCGTCTAAAATTCTTCCATCAAACCGAAGCAATTGTTCGTCGCTGACAACTTCAGGCACACGTTTTCGAAACATCGAACAAGCCATCGATGGCAAAACAATAAGCACCAATAAAATAAAAATTATAATTCTTTTCATATCTATAGAAATCTTAGCATAGGGCCCCATCACCCACAACAAAATTTGATTTAACTTTTTTAAATATTTCTTGGTTTAAAATCCTTTTCATCATAAATTTCACCGAACAACTCCTCTAAAACATCTTCCATTGTAACTAAACCTACATCCTTGCCACTTGCATCCTGAACAATGAACAAATGCTGGCGGTATGCTTGAAACTTTTCAAGAAGCGCATCTGCTTTTGTCAAATGGCTTACAAAAATAGGACGCGTCATAAAATTTCTCACAGGAACATCATAATTATCTTTAGCAATTTCTCTCAATAAAATTCGGTGCTGAACAATGCCAACAAAATCCAGGGGATCTTTATCATAAACAGCAATCCGACTAAACCGTGAATCTACAATCGCATCCTTAACCTCTCTTAAAGTCTTATTAGCTGGAAGAGCATAAATTTGATCCATAGGCTTCATCATTTGATATGCTTTTAAATCATTGAGCTTAAAAACACGATTGCACAAAGCTTCCTCGTCCATTTCAACAGTACCAGCGTCTCGGCCAAGCTTAAGCATCATCTTAATTTCATCTTCAGTAACCTTTGGAAGTCTTCGTCCAGTAAAAAAAGGACGTGCCAAGAAAATAATTACATTTATAAAAGGACGCATAATCCAAACGAGAATGCGAACTGGCTGAGCTACCAAAAGCGATAACGTTGTCTTGTAGCGTTCACCAATTGTTTTTGGAATAATCTCAGAAACAACAATAATAATAAATGTAATTACCGTAGAAGCAAGGCCTAGCCAATTATTTCCAAATAAATTTATAACCTTCTGTCCAACAAAAATAGATCCAATAATATTGACTGCATTGTTTAAAATAACAATCGCCGCAAGCGTAACATCGATGTTTTCCTTCAAATTCAAAAGATCTTTAGCATGCTCCCTTCCCTGATCGACTAAAATCCTGGCCCTAACAAAAGGAAGGCTTAAAATAGCTGCTTCCGACATCGAACATAATCCCGACGCTAAAACAACCCCAACAAACAACAAAAGCAATGTCACCATACAACAACTGACTCCTTTATATATTTTTTATGACTTAAATAAAACTTTGAGGAAGATTTCAAAATGCGCACTATGATATTTTCTTTTGACGCAATTCGTCTATTTTAATTTCAGGAGACGGCATCCCTAAAAAATAACCCTGTCCAGCATCAATTCCTAAATCCAATAAAACATCTAATTCTTCTTTTCGCTCAATTCCTTCGGCAACAGAGGTAATGTTATTTTCTTTACAAAAACTAATGATAGCTTTGACAAGACTACGTTTCAAGGGATTTTTGTCTAAATCGCGAATAATGCTAATATCAATCTTAACGAGTTTTGGGTTAATCTCAACGATTGATTCAAGACTTGCATATCCTCCACCAAGATCATCAATCGCAACGCTGAGTCCATCTTTTTGATATTCACGCAATCGATCAAAAAACATTTTATAATCAGAAATCGCCGATCGCTCTGTAATCTCTAAAACCATATTCTTGCTTAGAATATTATAATCTGACATAATTGATTTGATGGTTAGAAATTCCAAGCTTTCCACCAAGTATGGATTGCAGTTCAAGAAGATTCGGTCCGAATAGTGACTGGAAGAAATTACCTCAAATGCTCTTTTCCAACATATCATTTCAAGTTCTTTGTAAAAACCAAAACGCAACGCAGCCTCAAACAACATCTCCGGATTCGCCAAACCACTTTTCGTTGGCGGCCGGCTTAAAACTTCAAGCCCGCACAACTTAAAAGGTTTTAAAAAATAAATGGGCTGAAAAAATGGAGTAATCAACTTATTGTCAATAATCCGACGCAGTTCCTCAACAATGGGGCCGCTTTCCTTCTCCGTATCGTCCAATATCTGACGACGACGCATGACCGCTTCCATACGAGCAAAAAGCTCCTCGTATTCAAAAGGCTTTGTAATATAATCATCAGCGCCAAGATAAAGCCCTTCCACTTTATCCTCATACAAATATCGAACCGAAAGAATAATAATCGGAATAAGATGTGTAATTTTATCTTCACGTAACTTTCGACAAACATCAAATCCAGAAGTATCAGGAAGGACTAAATCAAGAAGGATGATGTCTGGCTTCTTTAGAGCTTTTTCGAGAGCTTCTCGACCTGTCTCTGCAATATCCACATCATAGCCGCGTGTCTCAAGCAAAAGCTTAAGCGTCTTTGAAATACTTTGTTCGTCATCAACAACCAAAACCCTCGTTTTTCCGGTCAATTGCATCCTTTCTCTTTAAGTATAAGTATACATATATTATAGAGGATATATAAAAAAAATCTAGGAAGGATTACTGAAAAAAGATTTCAGAAAAGTGTCTTGTTTTGAAAAACAGTGAAGCAATACGTCAAATCGCCATGCTGCTCTAGATCGGAAGATTCCACTTCTTTAAAATTATTCTCAAACTGAGGAAAAAATGTATCACATTTAAAATCACTAAGAATACGTGTCAAATAAATGGTTTGACATGCCTCTGTTTCAAGCGCTTGACCATAAACGCTTGCCCCGCCAATAACAAAAACTTTCTCAACTTTCTTACTAAGGTCTTGCTTTGACAACTCTTGAAAAGCTGCCTCAAGGCTTTCTGCCCGCAAAACCTCTTCTGGTAAAACAAAATCTTTATTTCTCGTCAAGACGACGTTCATCCTACGGGAAAGAGGGCGAAATTTCTCCGGAATCGACTCCCATGTTTTTCGACCCATAATGACAGCATTGATCTTAGATGGATCCTCTGTTCTTGTCGTAATCTGCTTAAAATACTGCATGTCAGGAGACAAAGACCATGGCAACGCCCCATTAAGGCCTACTCCGTTTCTTTGATCAAGCGCAACAACAATATCAAAAGACTTCATTTTACTGTTCATTATTTTTTAGACCGCAATAGGAAATTTGATAAAGGGATCGTATTGATAATTAATGACTTCGATATCCTCAAATTGAACATCTAAAGTTTTCTTTTTGGCAACACGCACCTCTGGCAAAGATTTGGGAGTCCGTGCAAGCTGCGTCTTTAAACCTTCGATATGGTTCAAATAAATATGCGCATCTCCCAATGTATGCGTAAAAATTCCAGGTGTCAAATCGCATTCTTGCGCTATCATGATCATCAAAAGCGCATAACTGGCAATATTAAAAGGAACTCCCAGGGCAAGATCCGCTGAACGCTGATAAAGCTGACAATCCAACCGACCGTTAACCACATAAAACTGAAACATCATGTGACAAGGTGGCAACGCCATGCGATCAATATCTGCAACATTCCAAGCACTAACAATAATGCGCCTTGAGTCTGGATTAGTCTTAATCATTTTGATCGCATTTAGAATCTGGTCAACATATTGTTTTTGATATGTGCCTTTCGACTCATCAAGAGAAAACTTCTCCCACTTGCGCCACTGATATCCATATACAGGACCAAGCTCTCCTTTGTCGTCAGCCCATGCATTCCAAATCGGCGTATGCTGAACAAGATCGTCATTAATATTCGTTGATCCCTTTAAAAACCAAAGAAGCTCTCGAACAACTGCACTAAACAAAACTTTTTTAGTCGTTAAAAGAGGAAAGCCGTCTCTTAAATCATATTTCTTCTGACACCCAAAAACAGATATCGTTCCTGTGCCAGTGCGATCTTCTTTCTTTTCACCCTTATCTAAAACATGTTGAATTAAATCAAGATATTGCTTCATAATTTTATTTCTTTATTTGCCACATTTTCTCATTATATTCATTCACCATGCGATGTGTATTAAAAAATGCACTACGATAAATACACTGAATCATTTTATCAACCCAAGGAGTATCAACATCAACTTTTCCGTCTTTTACAGTCTTATAATACAACTCAACGGCTTGCTCAAGCGTATCATAAAGAGCATCTGAATCTTCATCCAAACGCAGATTTTCTTCGCTTCCGATATCTGTTCCTTTCTGATGCTGATATCCAAAAATCCATCCAATATTATCATTGGCCGCTTCGACAACCCATCCGTCGAGCGTTGTCATCTGCAAAACCCCATTTGCAATCGCCTTCATACCGCTTGTCCCAGATGCTTCAAATGGCGGCAACGGATTATTAAGCCAAACATCAGCGGAACTCGTCAGAAGCTTTCCAAAATAAGTATCATAATTCTCTAAAATAAGAACCTTGATCAATTTCTTGTACTGATTAAGCGTATCAATTTGGTCTAAGATTTCGTCAATATGTGCACCACCAATGTTATCATTTGGATGCGCCTTGCCAGCCAAAATAATTTGAATCGGCCCAATCGTTTCTGCAATCTTAATTAAACGCTCAATTTTATGCAAAATCAGAGCAGGACGCTTATAGTTTGCAATACGCCGAGCCCAAGAAACGGTAAAGACATTTTCTTTTAGCTGCCAATGTTTGATGATATCAATCAAATTTCTTTTATTTTCTTGATGCGCTTCAAACAAATCTTTTCGAAAATCTTTGTTGTTCGATAAGCTTAAAACCGACGTCAAACACGTAAAATCTTTATCCCAAGGACCTAATTGTTTTTTGTACTTTTCAAAAAGTTTATAGAAACTATGCGAGAGCCACGTGTATCCATGCACACCATTGGTGATGGCTTGAATTTTCTTGGCAAATTTTGGAAATTGAACCCTCATGACTTCGCCATGTTTTTGCGCGACAGCATTAACCTTCGAACAATTATTAAGTGCCATAAATGTAAGACTGATTTGAGACGATGATGGTTTTTCTTTGCCAAACATCTCTGCCACCTTAACATATTCTGGCTCTAAAACATTGGCAACATCATGAATTTCAAATTTATCATGACCAGCCGCAACTGGAGTATGACATGTAAATATAAACTGTTTCTTAATCTCGTCAAATTTCGACTTATCCTTAAGATTCATGTATTTCTCAACCAAAGCAAATGCAGCGTGTCCTTCGTTTAAATGATAACGGTCGGTTGCATACCCTAAGCTTTCTAAAGCTTTCATGCCGCCAACGCCTAAAATCGTTCTTTGAATAATTTTCCACCACACGTTATCGCTTCGATAAAGTTGGTCTGTCAATTTTCGAAAATACTCTTTATTTTGAGGAAGATTAGAATCTAAAAGAATGATGGGAACAGCACTCTTTTTATCAAAGCTATAAATATAATATTTCCACAAGCGAAGATAAACAGGTCCTTCTTTGGTGTTAAGCGTAATAATATTCTTCAAAGGAATCAACCCAGGATAGCTATGCGGATCCCACTGAAGCTCCTCTGGAATTTGTCCATGTTTGTACCAAAAATTTTGTTTAAAATAACCCTTATTCCAAAGAATGCCAATGCCAACTAAGGAGAAATCAAGATCAGCAACGCTCTTCATAGTGTCTCCGGCTAAAACACCTAAGCCGCCACCATAAATCGGAATATCTAAAAGCTTATCAATTTCAACTTTAAAAATATAATCACAAAGCCAATTATTTGAAAAAACCTCATGCGTATAAAACTTATTGGCCTCACTTAAATCGCCTTCCATTTTGAAGCTATGGTAAATGCTGGGTGCAATACCGTACTCCATGGAGAAATAAGCGATGGATGGATTCTTCGGATTATAGAGATTCTGCTCAGCTTTTAAAATGGTTTCAGTCGGAAACCCAAAATACTCTTTTTTATTAATATTTTTTGAATAATTTTCTTTAAACCCTTCAATAGAATCAGCTAAGTCTGAAAACGAAAAACTCTTTTTATTTATCTGTCCTGGCATACATAACCCCGAAAATACGTTTAAATTCTAAAATACATCTCTTAAGTTAGTTTATTATAACAAAAAATCTTTTATTGGAAACGTTATTATTGACCTTTTCTCAGCTAACGATATATGGAAAATCAATGTTTTGTCTTATGCAAATTTTTATATTTCCTACTCATATGCTGAACAATTTGCTCATCTTCATTTTTCTCAATAAGTAAAATAGAAATATCTTCATCAATCTGATCAACCCAAGAAATGCTTTCTTTTGGCCCAAGAACACAAAAAGCAGTTGAAAAAGCATCGGCCTGCTCTGCGCTCTTTGCAACAACCGTCGCACTTTTAACGCTACGAGCAGGATAGCCTGTTCGAGGGTCAATAATGTGCGAATACCTTTCTTGCTCAATAATGTGATACTGCTCATAATCACCAGAGGTCGTAATGGCTGCATTCGTCACATAAAGCGTATCTAATAAAACTTCGGGCTGGCTTGGATTCTGAATCCCAACAGACCATTCATTATTCTGACAATTTTTTCCAGAAACAAAAATATCTCCCCCTGCATTAATCAAGAAATTATTGATACCAGCATCTCTTAAGGCTTGCGCAGCCTGATCAACAGCATACCCTTTAGCGATAGCACTTAAATCAATTTTTGTTCCCGGATGAAGCATTCTTACCTTGCTGTCTTTCAAAAACTCAATATTATGAAATCCAACCTTTTCCTTTTCTTGCTCAATTTCTAGCTGAGACGGCATCGTTCCCGCTTCCCCTGCTTTTTGCCAAAGCAACACAAGAGGACCGACGGTAACATCAAAAGCACCGTTGGTCATAGTTGAATATTTTTGAGCATCTTTTAAAAGAGAATATGTGTCAGGATGAATTTCAATAAAATCAGGATATGAAACATTAATCCGGAAAACGTCACTTCTTTCATCATATGCGTTCATGCAAATATTAATTTCATCAATTCGATGCCAAACTTTTTTAAAAGCGCTACGCGCCAAATCTGCACGACCTGAAGGCATGCAGATATCAATTTGAACGATTGTTCCTAGCGTCAGTTTTTGTTCTGTTATTTTAACGCCATGATTTTGCGTAAAAAAATAATACGAAACCAGGATCAAGACAAAAAATAAACCTAAAAATTTTATTTGATTATTTCTGAAAGAAAACAAGCCAAGCCTCTATCGTTTGAAAATCCCGCTTTTGCCACCGGATTTATATTGAAGTTTCAAATCTAAAATCTCTATGCGCCGATCAGACCACTTCATCATATCGTAAATGGTCAAAGCGGAAATTGCCGCAGCTGTCAACGCCTCCATCTCAACGCCTGTGCGCCCACGGCAAACAACTTCAGACAAAACAACAATTTGACACTTCTTCGCATCAAACTTAAAATCAAGGCTTACTTTGCCTAGAGACAACGAATGACACATCGGAATAATTTCTGACGTCTTTTTAGCCGCCGTAATACCAGCAATGCGTGCGGTTTGAATGACGTCTCCTTTTGGAGAATCTCCTTTTAAAATTCGATCAAATGTTTTTTTATCCGTTACAACAATGCATCCTGCGCGCGCAATACGGCGAGTTACTTTTTTTTCGCTTACATCAATCATTCCAGATATTTTTTGTTTTACGACCATGCTATCTCCTTATAAAATCATAAATATTCTACAATAACGTTTTGTCCTTTTTTAAAAGAAACAACACCTTCCTCTATCCTAAAAAAGCAATTGGCCTTAGCTATAGACATCACATTCTCAGATACTTGATTCGCGCTTACTCGAACAAACAACTTATCCTTCTTTGTGCTAACAATACCACGCATAACTTTCATTCGTCGAGGATCAAGCTTGATGTCATGTTCTAACATTGCTTCAGCTACTTTTGCCAATTCCTTTTTCTGCCCACACATCTTTAAAATACATGGCTTTACAAATTCCCTTAATGAAACCATACTTGAAACTGTATTTCCGGGAAGACCAAAAATATGACATTTTCCTTTTTTAGCAAAAACAAGTGGTTTTCCTGGCTTTATTGCAACTTTCCAAAAAATTATTTTAACGAATAGCTTCTTTAAAACATCTTGTACTAAATCATATTCACCGACAGAAACGCCTCCAGAAATTAACAAAATATCATATTTCAAACCACTTTTTATTTTCTTCTCAAGACTCCCTAAATTATCTTTCGCAATCCCTAAAATAATCGGCTCTGCGCCAATCTCTTTAATTTGCGCAGATAAAGCATATTCATTAGCACTTCTGATCTTTCCAAATCTTGATTTATCATTAATTTTTAAGAGCTCATCTCCTGTTGCCAAGATTCCAACCTTTGCAACCTTTGAAACTCTGATGTGTTTCCGACCCAAATTCGCAAGCAAAGCAATGATCCCAGGAGTCACTTGTACGCCTTTTGAAATAATCAAATCACCTTTTTTTGCATCAGCACCTTTAAGGCGCAGATTTCCGCCCTTTTCCACTCTCTTAAAAATAGCAACAGTTTGGGAGTTTTCCTTTACATCTTCCTTCATAACAACACAATCAGCGCCGCTCGGAATCACAGCACCTGTCATAATCTTAATCGCTTGTTTTGCCCTCAGCGTCTTTTTGGCAGGAGTTCCAGCAGTTGATTCATCGGCAACCTCTAAGACAACACCTTTCTTAATCGATGCATTTAAAATATCCTTGCTACGCACAGCAAACCCATCCATAGTCGAACGTGAAAAAGGCGGCCAAGCTTGATTTGCTCGAATATCTTCATGCAAAATTCTTCCAAGCGCATCTAAAAAATATAATCTTTCAGAAGACAAAAAACTTGTATTTTTTAAAATAGTTTCTTTAGCTTTTGATACGGAAATCATTTTAGGATTCAATGTTAGTCAAGACTTGACGTCTCAATTTTTTGTCTATTTTTCTTCTTTTCAGACTTTTGTTTCTTTAATGCGAGCATTTTTTCCTTAGCTCTCTTTGATCGTTTTCTTTTTTGTCTTTTAATCTTCTCAATACGCTTTCGCTTTTCTTCCACAAATCCATTCTGCATCTTTTCTATTTTATCAAGCAATAATCTACGCGCATAAAATCGATTTAAACCTTGAGACCTTGCCTTTTGACATTTTACAGAAAGCCCTGTGGATCGATGGACCAATAAAACACACGTCGAAACTTTATTAACGTTTTGCCCTCCAGGCCCAGAAGATCTCACAAATGATTCTTCAATTTCCTTATTGTCAACACCAAGCTTTTGCATACGCGCTTTTAATTGCTGCTCTTTTTCTATGGAAACATTAAAAATATTAGTCATTTTATATTCTTTTGTAAAGAAGCGCTGCCCACTGCTTTCCTTTTTTTATCTTAAGGCATCGAAGCGGAAGACTCCTAAAAGCTTGTTTTATTTGATTCAAATTCTCAATCGATATGCCTGAAACAGCAAAAAACCCTTTTGGTCCAACGAACGAAGCCAATCGCTTTTTAAATTTAATCAAATCATGTGTTATTAAATTTGCGGCTACAAAATCAAACGTCTGCTTAGATTTAAATTCTCCAATATCTGCCTTCTGAATATTTGCATTTTTTTCGTTAGCCTTAAAATTTTCTCTTGCAGCCTTAACACAATCTGAATCAAAATCTATAGCCAAAACATCCTTAGCCCCACTATTTAATGCCACCATAGCCAGAATCCCTGTTCCCATTCCGATATCAAAAAAAGAAGAAAACTTGCCCTGACATTGCTCAACAAGCTCTGCCATAAATCTTGTTGTCTCATGAAGACCTGTGCCAAAGGCATTGATTGAAGATAAATAGATTGGGGTTCGCTTTGTTTTTTGATACCCTCTTTTTCTCCACGTCGGAACGACATCAATAAATTTCGTTAATTGAAAAGGAGAAAAACTCTTTGCCCACTTCTCTTTCCAATTTTCAATTTTTACCTCACGTAATCTAAAGCGAATATTCTTTAAATCAATTTGCTGTAACTTTTTTTTAAGATTCTCTGATTTCTTTTTATTACTAAAATAAACAGAAACCCGAACAATATCTTTCTTTGTTAAAACAATAATATCTTTAAATTTTACACCTATCGAAACAAGAATTTCAACAATCAAATCTGCTTGTCCCCGATCAGAAGACCTAACAATACAAAAAAGTTCAAAAAGTTTTTTTTCTAACTTTAATTCCATCTAAAGACCTTGCCTTTTAATTTTGTCGATCGCTAAAAAATCTATCGAATCCAAAGAACACATCCGAAGCAAGCCCAACAAAGCTCTTGTAGCTTTATTCTTTGTTATAACAATATCGTATTTTTTCTTCTTAAAAATTAAATAAAACAAAAACGAAATCGCACTCCCAAAAGATTTCTTTGTAAAATTAGAAAAAACCTCTACCTGATTCTTCTTTAAAGTCTCTTCTTTACTTAAAAAAGAATTCTTAACAAAAAATGTTATATAATTCCCTTTTCTACCGATTAAAAGTGAATTCTTTAAATATTCATCAATTTCTAAATCATTACTGCAGACAACAGCAACTCTTAAAATTTTCCCCCACTTTCTTTCAAAAACCTTTCTGCTGGCTCTAAATATCTCCTCTTTCTCATCGCCTAGCTGATTCATCGACGCATGCTCTGCATGCCAAACATAAGATCGAGGTGCGACGCCAACAAGGTACCCTTTTTGTTGTACGCGTAAAGAATAGTCCGTATCTTCGAAAAACATTGGCAAAAAATCTTCCGACAAAAAACCAACCTCAGAAAGAACTTGTTTTGTCGTTACCATGCAAAATCCAATACAAAAATTCAATTCCTTAAAAATAGCCTGATTACTTTTTCTTAAAGATAAAGCAAAATCATTTATTTTTATTCTCTTAGGAATTTTTAATCCAAGATTGTTACTATTCGGGTTAATCAACCCAACAGATGGATGCATCTTAAAAACGCTGAGAATCTCCTCAATCCACCCTTTTGAGAACTCCAAATCATTGTTGGCAATACAAATATAATCTGCATCACAAATAAGCAATCCTTTATTAACTGCCTTAATAAAACCCTCATTCTCATTATTAGTAATAACTTCAAATGAGCATCCATTTTCACTACTTAAAGTTTCTAGATATTCCTTTGTTCCATCCTTACTATTATTATCAACAAATATAATCCTTAATGGAATTCTTGCGGAACCAATAATGCTCTCTACAAATCTCTTGGTGTAGTCTTTTTTGTTCCAAAGAGGAACAATGATATCGCAAACTGATTTTTGCACAACGTCTTTATTCATTTAATTTATTCTCAAGAAAAAAGGGCCCTTTTTAGGCTTTCGCCTAAAAACAACCCTTTTAAAATACATTGACCCTTCTTACTTCTTAACTTTTTTAAGCGTACGCTTTAAAACAGACTCTTTTTTCTTTAAAGCTTCTAACTCGCTGATAAATTTCTTTAATTTTGCGCTCTTAGCAGTTCCAGGACAATCTAGACGAACATACTCTTTGCCGACCAAATATAGCAAATGTTCTTTTTTTACACCCACGGTTGCTGAATCAACCCGCAATTTCCCTTCTTTCGAAAGGCGAATAAATTCTTTCTCACCTTTTTTTGCGAGAACAACAGCCTCTTTGCTAAATTTCGAAAGTTGTTTCTTGATCTCTACTAGATTTTGCTCAAAATTCTTTACCTTCTTTGCCATACATCCTCCTCGTTTACGGCTAATACATTTGATTTCATTTAGTATTTCATAATTTAAGGTCAAATTCAACTCTAATTTTGCTTTAAAATTGGCCTACAAAAATCCTAAAGAATTACTTTTTATTGCGCTTTATAATAATTGTATTTATACTTATATTATGAAAAGTCTATTAGGATTATTCGCTTTTATTTTTCTTATCATATGGGGATTGGGAGCTGCTATTGGATATGTTCAAAAAGCTCAAGCTAGAGTGTTCTCAATCTCACCAGAATACGGAGACTTTTCCCCTTCTCGAATCGAAGAAGATCGAAAGAAGGTAATGGAAGACCACAAGCGCCAACTGCAACAATATAAGAATACTCAAGCAAATTCCCCAACAAACTCCCAAGAAGCGCAAAAGCGTTTTATGGAAAATCAAAAACGTCAGATGGAAGATCTGAAACGTCAAAATCAAATTCGATAAATAATTCTAAAAAATTTAACTAGGTGTGGTCTCGAGATTCGAGAATTCGTCGGGTCATTTCACTTTCATACAAAGCATCGATTTCTTTCAGCGCCTTTGCCCCACAAAAATGAACAATAGCTTTTTCAAGCGCAGATAAACGATTTCTAAGATAGCTGTACTCGGGTTTAAGTTTTTTTGACTTTGTATCTAAAAACTTTTCTTTTAAACCCCGCTTTTCCTTAGCCTCAACATAAGAAACAAATTCATCAACCTTTTTTGAATATGGCACGCTAGATTTTAAATCTTTGCTCTTTAAAAGACACTTCAAAACATAACGATCAACTTGGATTTGCGTAAATTTTCTATCAATCCAATCCAGCTGCTCCTTAGTTGTCTTGTAGCACCAAAGTAAATAGCGCTTGGTTAAGGTCTTGCCATCTTTTTTCATTTAACAAATCCAATTCTCGTAATTTTTAATCAGCACAAAAACATCTTAATTAATACGCATACGTGCACTTCTCAAAACATCCTTGCCCAAATTCCCCACCTTCATACAAGCAACAATAAGTTCCGGTACACCCAGGATCATAAAAATCATCACAATTATTACAAGACGATTCTCCTGTGTTGATGTCCCAAGACGGGCACTCAGCATTAAAGCAGCTGCAACAATCTCCTCCAGAGCACGAAGTGCATATTCCGTTAGAATCACATCCAGCCATTCCCGGCGTAATATCAACGCATTCTATAGATCGAGTACACGATACCTGCCAAGACCCTGAACAGCTCCAATTTTCTTTCCAATTGCAACATCGAGCTCCAGGAATGCCTGGCTGTGTATCATGTATAGCAAGACAATTTGGTTTATCATTTGAGAAATCACTGCATGCTATGCCAAAACACGGGTCGCCTCCGCCACCACCACCGCCGCCTCCAGACGTGTAATCTCCTGTTGCAAAATTCGTCCCATCTGTCATGTCTTGAATCATATGGACAGAATTTGTAACTCCATCTGAAATCATATTATGGAAGCCTCCAGAGGGAGCTAAAAAAACAAGTAAAAAAGCAATAAGGGCTGTCACCAAAAGGATGTACTCAATTGCACTTTGGGCTTCTTTTTTACTCTTCACTTTACCCTCCCTTGCTTTAATATGACTAGGCATATTTAAAGTATAACACAGCCTAAAAGATTATTCTACCTACCTAAAAACCTGCGCCCCAACCTTGACCTCTTTTATCGTTTTAAGGCCAATTTCCTGCCCCCTAGAGGCTTTTTCAACGTTCTGATGATCAACCTGCATTGAGCTAATTTTCTGAACAAAACGACATCCATTGCCCCAAATATAAATCTTATCTCCGACGGAAATATTCTTTTTTAGCTTAATGACGCAAACGCTAATTTTCGAGAAAAAATGTGTAATCTCACCAACAAGCTCTTCTTTTGAAGATATCAAACTTGCTTTTCCTGAAGGCTTTAATGGTTTCGATTCTTGACCCTTAGCTCCTCTTGAAGCCTTAAGGCTCTTTAACTTATCAAAAAATCCTTGCGCCTTTTCCATAAAGGCCAAAGAATCGCTTTTCGCCTCTTTATCTCTGACAGACGGCTTAAGGCGCTTAATGGCAAAAACTGGCTTTACTTTCTTGATCTTAAATTCTCTGTTGTGATTAGTCTTAGCAGGAAGGTTTGTTATATCGACATATTTTTTAGTCTTAAAAAATACCATTTTGCTCTCTTTTTAGAAGACCAAATCTATTGACTTTTTCTCAACCAAAAATAGTGGCAGTCAAAATATTCTGGTCTTTTCTCAAGATAAAAAGGTCTCAATATTGGTTTCCGCAATATCTTTGATTAGGAAAAAACCAATAAAGCTAAAGAACAATTTTATCTGCAATCTGATGAATAAAGGGAATCTTTAAATCTTTTCCTTTAATCGATTCAATGATACCCCATATGGAAGCAATTCCAAAGATAAAAAGACCAGGGCGCAAAATCCAATCAAATAAAATACTAGCCACAAAAATGCAAACAATACCAACAAAAATAACAAGCCCTTGCTTGCTGTGTGCTAAAACAAATCGATTATCTTTTTTAAAAACCAAAGGAATAATACATAAAATCCAAAGATATCCCATCACAGCAAATATTTTATCTTCGCATATATCGTGTGTCTTTTCCATTTCTTACACAACCTCAACAACGGAATTAGCATCGCCAAATGCATTCTCAGCTCGATTTGGATTAGCTGGGTCTTCTTGCCATCGCCCATCAACGATAAAGCGATACTGATGTTTTCCCGATCTCAACTTCAAGCTTGCTGACCATGTTCCGTTCTTCTGTCTCATGCGACACGACTCATCCACATACCAATTATTAAAATCACCCGCCACATAAACAGATTTTGCCTCTGGAGCGCTGAACGCAAATGAAACAAGGCCAAAATCCTTAATCTTATCTTTTACCACTTTCTTCATCGTCGACGACATAGGGCTAAGCGATGACTCTTTAGACTGCTCTTGAGCAATCAGTTCTTTAGCCAGGCTAAAATAATCTTTGCTTCCTCGACAATATTTATCATAATCCAAAACGCTTTTGCCCGCCACAGCAGCTTCTTTTAGCTTTACATTAAGATGCACAATCGTTCCAATCAAATTCTCAGAAAACTGATCTTTGATTATATCTAACATCGAAAAAGAATGACGCAGACGAGAATCAAACATCGTTACGAGCACTCTGCTTGTAATATTATGATTAAGTCTATCTTTGACAAGTCTAATGATATCTAGAAGTCGATCAACACCTTGAAGAGAAAAACGACTTGTCTCGACAGGAATGATAACCTCGCTACTTGCACGAAGTGCATTAATCGTTAGAAACCCTAAATTTGGCGGACAATCAATAATAATATAATCATACTTACCTTTTAAACTCTCAAAAATAGTCGCTAACTTTATCTCACGCCCAATTTCATCAGCCAATTCTTGTTCAAGCGTTCCTACTAAAACATTAGATGGCACAAGATCAAATTTATTATCAATACTTCGCGTAATTTGATCAATCGAAAGTTTACGAGGCGCGATCTTAGAAATTACATTGTAAATGCTATCTTGCGAATCAACATTAAGCCCCAAAGAAGCATGCGATTGAGGATCCAAATCAACTAACAAAACTCTTTTTCCGTTTAATGCAAGTGCAGCCGTTAAGTTAATCGAGGTTGTTGTTTTTCCACAACCTCCCTTTTGATTAGCAACAGCAATGATCCTCATAGAAACATCCTTTCTTTTGATGAATGCTTAAATTATTGAGCCCATTAGGGCGAGATAACTTATTGCAATGAATTAATCCCACCTCTTGCATTCGCAAGAATGCAGTGGGGTAAGTTCAGCCAACAAACCTATGTTCGTCAAGTCTCCATAGGTTTAGGCTTCACTTCGAAAAACAAACGTCATCGATTAAAATAATTCCTTTTTTCTTAGCCACGTTCCACCCCTCCAGGACAAAAGAAACTTTATCTAAGCTCATCCAGTCTGTGATGTTTTGAAAGTCATCCAGAGGCACGCTATATCGATTCCACTTCAATTTAACCCCAGAGACAAGGGTAAACGCCGTCTCATTGCGCTTATTCTTTAAGACTACCTTGACAACATCCGGATACCCTTCTTCGAGCCCTCGAATAGAAAAATTAAGCGTTTTATATTTACCTATATCCGTCGGCGGAATGCTAATAGAAAAATCTTTAACCTGAGGATATGGCTCATTGAGATTGTATTTGATACGAATGGGGGAATTATTTAAAGCAAAAATGATATTAGATTTAAGCCCTTCATGTCGTTTAGACAAAAAGGCTGTTAGACTATAAAATGAAACCGAAAAAATAAGAAGGGTTAATATTGTTTTTGCAAAAACAGGGATATCAAATTTATTCTTTTTACGATAGGAATCTTTTGTCTTTTTACCTAAATACACTTGAGCTAAATGCTCGTAGATTTCTTCTTTACTCATAACTCTTACACTTAAAATCCTTAAAGGATTATTAAAACTTTTATTAAAATACTGTATATCTGTATAGTAACAAATATATGTACATTTAAAAGGATATTCTAAAGTTTTTTTAGTTGTCTTCATCAAACTTTTAACCCAAATCTTAAAAAAGACAACTAGATAACCCCACAAAGTGGGGTTTAACTGCAAACAAATTTAATTTTACTTTTTTGAATTTTATTCTTTGATTTAAACGTGAGGTATTCATGAATTCGCACAGCAACTTGCGATCACTTACGTTCCGCAAGATTGCGTGAACTTCTTAATTTTCTCATTAGCCCCTCGTCTCAAAACAACTCGGGGTAAATTCGCACAGCAACTTGCGATCACTTACGTTCCGCAAGATTGCGTGAACTTCTTAATTTTCTCATTAGCCCCTCGTCTCAAAACAACTCGGGGTAAATTCGCACAGCAACTTGCGATCACTTACGT